>Ga0265299_10003727_pt1 | contig 14712 bp, 10 predicted proteins | sample AusTroGonzalo_MG_4_FD_193485 | JGI IMG/M metagenome (GOLD analysis project Ga0265299, IMG submission 193485) | Bovine rumen microbial communities from tropical cattle in Woodstock, Queensland, Australia - Gonzalo_02 | ecosystem: Host-associated > Mammals > Digestive system > Stomach > Rumen ... | reverse complement strand
TACCCATCCATTGCGAAAAGAAGTTGACGAGATCGTATTTATATGCATCTTTCGTTTCAGCTCTTGGACAAGTTGGACAGTCAGAAGAAGGAACTTCGAATTTGGTGATAAGTGCCTCACAGATGTTCTTGAGCGTATCGTTGCTGTAAGAATAGTAGGGTTTGGTGTAGTAAGTACCGTGGCCTTCCAACGTAGGACGTGCCACCAACTGCGTGCCGAGACCGTAAAACGACCAGTCCTTATAGACGCTGTCTATCAGCAGTTGCCACTTGCTGGTATGGTGATACGACCCTGTACGCACTTTACACCAATCGTCAACCCATTGTTTCACATTGGGTTGCGGGTTCCATACGCGGTCGAAAAGGTATTCGTAAATGTGCGGACTCACATCAAAGGATTCCAAAGTAGAACCGATGCCCGTCATGTTGGGTCCGGCCTCCTCCAATGCGGTGGAGAGCTTCTTCTCCAGCTCGTTGATATTGCCTACTAGCATGGTATTGCCGCCAAAGTTTCCAAGGTAGCACCAGATGAAGGGCTGCCCGTAGAAACCGTCGGTGGCGCGCCATACTTCGGTCTTCTCGCAGAAGTAGTCGAGCAGTACAAGTTTGTCTTGTGGCACGGCGGTAAGGTAGGCGCGGAGTCGTTCGGGCGTCCACGACTTGCGTTTGTAGTAGAATACCCAGGTCATCTGCAGCCAACGTGCGGAGGGGTCTGCCTGCTGTAGGGAGGTGTAGATGTTTTGGGAGACATTGGCGAGGTAGTCGGGTTCCCAACTGGGCGGATCCATTTCGTTGAAGGGATCCACGCCGTAGATATGGTCGGTGCCGAAAAGGGCTATCTCTTTGTCCATGAAGTTCTTCTGAATCTTCGGGAAAAGTGGGTCGGCGGAATTAAGGAAATAAGTGGGCTCGAAGCCACACCACGCACTCAGTTGCTGAATGTCGGCTTCGGGGTGCATCTCGGCAAAACGTTTGGGAACGTGTCCGGCGAAGGCGGGCAGTACGGGCGTCATGTTGAACTCGCGCTCGCGGGCGACAATCTGCTGTTGCAGCTCCTTCTGCCCCTTTAACCACGACATCGGCAGCGGACCGCCGAAGCCGTCCAAATTTGCCATTCGGTGCCAGGGGAGGTGTGCCGGCCCGGAGAAGTAGCCGCGAATCTCCTCGTCGGTCATCCCGAACTCCTTCCAAACCTCGTACCAGACAGCCTCCTGTCCAGTGATAGCCAGCGGCATGTTGATTCCATTGAGCGCCATCCAGTCGATGAACCGTTCCCACTGCGACCACTTCCACCACGGCATCGTGTAGCCGTAGGTGCAGTAATTGAGGAAGAAGCGGTCTTTGACGAGTGCCTCCTTGCGGATGGTTTTGAGAGGAATCGGGAGCTTGACGGGCAGCTCGACAGGTTCGCACAGCAGCCAGGAGACGTGCACGCCTGCGATGTGTTTGAGGTAGTAGTTCAGTCCCACCGCTAAGGAGTTGTCGTTGTTACCAGTGATGCGAATCTTGAGGGTGGTGAGCGTGTCGGAAACGGGCTCTATCTGGAAGTAGTCAACCGTATCAGGCTGATACTCAAAGATAAACCAAGTGTCCATATCCCCGAGAATACGGTGCGCCAGACCATCGATGGGGCGGTTTTGCGTGTTCTGCGCAGCACTGGTCAGACACAATGCGCAGCATAAGAGGGTTAAGAGGGGGTGTTTCATGATGGCGTGGTTTTGCAAGAACGCAAACGAACTACAAAATCATATCCCTCACCGAATCCAAAATCCCCAATTCCTGGGCGATGCCGAGTAATACGTTGTCGATTTTGTCTTTGACGAATTCTTCAGATTCAATGATGTGCAGGTTGGGGTGTCTCTTCCAGGCTGTGATCAGGTTGTCGTCCACGTGGATGGCCTCAGCCAAGGTCTCCTCCATGCGGGCGGAGTTGTTACTTAAGGTGTAGCTGTGCGGGGCTCCTTTCGCACTGGTTCTCAGGTGGAAAACGGCCTTGTAACGAGCTATCAGCTCCTCATCGGTCTTGCCCACCGCTTTCAACAGCGCCTGCCAGTCCTCGGGCTTCATGTAGGCGGAGAGGTCCAGCGCGCCGCGGTCGTTGACGATGATCGCGGGCTTGCCCGTGGCCTTGGCGATTTCGTAGAACGAATCCTCCATCTGCAACAGAAAAGTCATCATGTTGCGGTGGATTTCGAAGTAGAGGTGCGGATCATCGGTGAGGAACTCCGCGCCCGCTTTGATGAACAAAGTGGCAGCTTCGGGAAGAGTGAAAACGGCGTATCCCACCTTGGAGAAGAACTCCTCGATACGCTCTTTGGTGGTGGTTTTGCCGGCACACGGACCGCCGGTCAGCACAAATTTGGTGATCATAAAGGCAATTGTTGAAAGAGGGTGCAAAAGTACAAAAAACTTTGACTAATGACTATGACTTAGACTGTTTGCGATACCGCGAATTCCTGTAGAGATGCGATTAATCGCGTCTCTACTTTATGTACATCTCGCACTTCCCGCAGTCGAATTCCAGACGGAAACGGTGCTTGCCGGAAATGAGGTAGAGCGGGTCTTTGGGGGCATTGGGCATGGATGGATTCTTTTTGCACCAGCCAAGCTCATAGCGCAGACAGTATTTGCAGGTCATCAGCGACTTGCCCGCATAATCCTCCGTTTTGTCCAATCCGTATTCGATGGTTTTTGCGCCGAAATCCTCGTAAACGGCTCGGTGCGCTTCGTTGGTGATATTGCGCAGATAGTCAGCATTCTGGAAAATCGGGGTGGGGGAGTAACGCAGCGGATGGTCCTGCGGACGGAAATGTGTGATGCGGGTGGCGATCAGCTTCTCCACCGCCTTGGCTTTCAGCTCGTTGATGAAACCCGCACGCAAGAAGGCGGTGCATTTCGGAATCTCTATGCTGCGTGCCTCGAAGACGGTGTTGCCTAATTTGGAGAGCGTGGCGCGCAAGGTTTCCAACATCTTCTCCGGCTGTTGCGCAGGAGCATATTCGATGGTTTCTTCGATGGTTACCGTGCAGCTGTCTTCGTCTGTAACGGTGAGACGCACGGCGTTGGGCAACTCTTCGAACAATATATCCACGGCCATTTTCCGTTCAGCGGTTTTCCCCTCCAGAATTTTCTCGAATTTTTTATCAATATTGCGGTAAAGCTCAACTTTTGTGAAATGGGACAACGGCTTTTGCGGAATAATCCGGTTTCCATCAACACCATTAACCAAAAATCCCTCTAACTCTCCGTCTGCATTGATGAAACACAATCCGTCGCCGTTGGAAATTGGCTGTTGCTTGTCCTCTTGACCCTCGACCCTCAAACCTTCAAACAAATATTTCCCACCACTCTGTTTCAAATACCCTACAAACTGTCCCATCGCCTTGGGGGTGTCGAAGGAGGCCATCTGCTCGCGCTTTCCGTCCAGGAAATAGGGGGTGAAAGAGCGGTTGAAGGTTTTCTGAGCATCGGGGGTGAAGAAGAAACGGGTGGCGCCGCTGCTCACACGCTGGTGCTCGGGACGTTGTTCCAAAATATGGTCAATGCGCTGACGGTAGTATGCGGTGACATTCTTGACGTAACTTTCGTTTTTCAGACGTCCTTCCACCTTAAAGGAAACGATGCCCGCATTGATCATCTCTTCGAGATAATCAGCACGGCACATATCTTTAAGGGATAGCAAATGCTTGTTGTGTATCAGCGTTTTACCGTTGGTATCATGCAGGTCGAAACGGGTACGGCAGATTTGGGCGCATTCGCCCCGGTTGCCGCTTCTGCCCGTCATCATCCGGCTGATATAGCACTGTCCGCTGTAACAGACGCACAACGCACCGTGCACGAAGGCTTCCAACTCAATATTCGTCTGGTTATGAATGTTTTGTATGGTCTCCAAATCCACCTCTCGCGCTAGCACTGCACGTGTGAAACCGAGTTTCTCCAAAAACTGGATACGCTCCAACGAATGGTTGTGGCATTGCGTGCTCGCGTGGAAAGTCAACGGCGGGATGTCTAATTTCAACAACCCTAAATCTTGGATTAAAACCGCATCCACACCGATGTTGTATAAATCCCAAAGCAGTTTCCGTGCGCCCTCTAACTCGTTGTCGAACAGCACGGTGTTGACGGTTACATGCACTTTAGAACCGTACAGATGTGCGTATTGCACTAAGGATTCAATATCTTGCAGAGAATTGCCGGCTGCCTGTCGTGCTCCGAAAGCGGACGCTCCTATATAAACGGCATCCGCGCCATGATTGATGGCGGTTTTGCCTGTGGATAGGTCCTTGGCGGGCAGCAGCAGCTCGATCTTACTCATTGGCAAAGCGTTGCGCTTTCAACGGGAAATATTCGGCCAACTCGCCGGAATAGTAGAAGTCGTTGCAAATTACACCGAAAGTGTAAATCTCGTCATGTACGGTGATGTGCGAGCCGCCGCATTTCGGGTCGGGACCCGGTTTGGAGGCTTGGAAACCGAGGTTGAAGAGCGTGAACAGGATGTCGGGACGATTGGTGATATCATAACCTGACCGCTTCCATTGCAACATCGTCTGATGCAGAATGCAGCCGGTGTAAATGTATGAGTACAGGTGGTTATGATAGTTCGTCAGACGGTTGAAACGCTCGGTCTGGTGGTCGGCGGTTTGGAAATCAAGAATATGCTCGTATTTCTTACCCATGTAATAAATGGAGGTGTCGTTAATAAGGTTGCGCTCGACTTGCATAGCGGTGAAGTCCTTGATACCGTTGACACCCAGCGAGAACTGCGACTGTACGGAAAGCACCTTCATAGGGCCGAGGTAGCGTTTGAACATCTCGCGTTTACTGTTGAAGAGGCGCACCTGCTCACCCACGAGACAGCCCACAATGAGGCGGGGTTCCACGCCAGTAAGGCGTGCAGCTTCGTAAATCACCGCGGTATCTTTCACAATGGCAGCCTTCAGGGCAGGCCATGCGGAGTCGTTCATCCAAGGAATCACGTTTCCCTCAAAAGGCTTCATCTTATTGGACTTCAATATATTGTCCACATCACTCAGCATCTTCTGGTAGGCGGTGGCGTGTTCATCATCCTGCATGTACATATTGGCAGCGTAAATCATTTCCTGCACGGCCGTGGGACGGTCGCTGAACTGTGCCGCATTGAAAATCAGATCGGCGTTCTTCGGATAGAACTGTCGTAGAACCGACAAAGAACGATAACCGTTCAGCGCTGCTTCCTGACTGTCCATGGAATCTGCGGTGGATACATATTGCTGTTTTTCAGACAAATAACGATTGTTCTTGTCTGAGCCACCTTTATTGTTGGTGAAGCCTAATTCGTAGAACGCCCATGCGCCGAGGATACCTGCCCCCACTAACGCAAACAGGTGTAATACAATCAGATATAATTTGGTACGACCTTTCAGCCGTTTCCAAGATTTCCAAAGGCTACGCTTCTTGCGTGTCTTTTTTGCGTTTTGCTGAACAGCGTCGTTTTGCGATTGTAGAGACGTTTCCTGAAACGTCTCTACAGTGGGATTTGTCTCTTCCATTTGTGTTATTTATTACCATTGAGACGCTATTTACACCGTCTCTACACCCTTAAACCTAAATCTTAAACCAAATTAGCAAATCCCATAAACGCCATAGCCAGAATACCGGCGGTAATCAACGCGATCGGAACGCCTTTCATGCCCTTCGGGATTTCCACCAGTTCGAGCTGTTCGCGCAAGCCGGCGAAAATGGTGATGGCCAAGGTGAAGCCGATAGCGATGGCGACGGCATATAACGTATTGTCAATCACAGAGAAACCATGTCCGGGGATGATGGTCTGCTGGGTCACATTGATAGCGACACCAAGCACAGCGCAGTTAGTGGTGATCAGGGGCAAGAACACACCCAAGGCGCGGTACAGCGAGGGGCTGACCTTCTTGAGCATGATCTCCACCATCTGCACCAGACTGGCGATGACCAGGATGAAGACAATGGTCTGCAGGTAAGTGATCTCCAGCGGGAGCAGCACGTACTTCTGCAGCAGCGAGGTGACCAGCGTGGCGAGAGCCATCACGAAGGTGACGGCCGCGCCCATACCGAGAGCGGTGTTCACCTTGCTGGAAACGCCCAAAAACGGGCATATACCGAGGAACTGCACCAAAATGATGTTGTTGACCAGCACAGCTCCGATGATCATTAAAATATATTCCATTGTTTTGTTTTATTCGTTTGTTTGTTTAACCGATTTTTTGTTTACCAGCACCACCATTCCGTCCGACGATAGGAGGACGGAATCTCCTGCTGGCAACTGCACGATAGGCTTATTCCGCCGCACAATGTTTCTTCTTCTCTTCTCTCTTGTTCACGATGAAGCGCACAGCCGCCATCACGAAACCGAAGACGATGAATGCGCCGGGGGCGAGCACGAAGATCAGCATGTTGTACTCTGACGGGATGAACTGGTAGCCGAGGAAGGAGCCGGAACCGAGAATTTCACGGATACCTCCGATGAGCGTCAGCGCAATGGTGAAGCCGATACCCATGCCGAGACCGTCAAGCAGTGAGTCGAATACAGTGTTCTTGTTGGCGAAAGCCTCAGCACGGCCCAACACGATGCAGTTCACCACAATCAACGGGATGAACACACCCAAGCTGGCTGACAATGACGGCAAGAAACCTTGAATCAGCAGGTCGATCATGCTCACGAAGGTAGCGATGATGACGATGTAGCTCGGAATACGCACCTTGTCGGGGATGACGTTTTTGAGCGCGGAGATGAGCATGTTGGACATCAGCAGCACGAAGGTCGTGGCCGCACCCATACCCAAGGCATTGGTCACTGAAGTGGTGACGGCCAGCGTCGGACAGCAGCCCAACACCAAAATCAGGGTGGGGTTCTCTTTGAAGAAACCCTTGGTCAATATATTTAATTTGCTGTTACTCATGATAATCCTCCTTTATTTTCATAAAAATGTCGTAAGCGCGTTGCACTGCGTCGCAATAGGCGCGGGAAGAGATGGTGGCTGCCGTGATGGCATCCACATCGCCGCCGTCCTTCTTCACCACCAATTGGAAATCCGCAGGATTCTGGTGGTTGAACTGCATGGCGAATTCGCTCTTGTCTTTGTTGATTTTGTCACCCAAACCAGGAGTTTCACCAGCTTTGATGACTTCCGTGTTGACGATAGCACCGTCAGCATCGAAGCCGACCATCAAGTCGAAACGACCCGCGAAGGCCTTCTTGGTGTAGGTCTCAATGCCTGCGCCGCAGAGTTCGCCGTTCTTACCGATAGCCAAGTGCACGGGAATCTCCTCGTTGTCGGCATCAATAATTACGGTGTCACGTACAGTGCCCTCATAATCAGGTAGTACGGCTTGCAAGGCTTTTTCTTTTTTCTCACGTTGACCCTGTTCGATAGGTCCTTTGGTGAGGGCGTACACGCCGGTGAGCGCCAGCGCTGCCAGCAGTGATATGCATGTCAGCACAATCACTAATCTCCAGATAGAATCATTCTTTGCCATATCGATTGAATTTTAGGGTTAGTGAGCGAATTGTTTCGGTTTGAAGCCTTTGTTAATCAACGGCACCACAGCGTTCATCAGCAAGATGGAGAAGGAGACACCCTCGGGGTACGCGCCGAAAAGACGGATGATGATGGTGAGCAGACCGCAACCGCAGCCGAACACGATCATACCCCACGGAGAGGTCGGGGAGGTCACCATATCGGTGGCCATGAAGCAAGCACCGAGGATGAGACCGCCGGAAAGCAGATGAATCATCGGGTTGACATATTCGGCAGGATTCACCAAATGGAAGATGCCGGCAACCACGAAGACCGTTGCGATGAATGACACTGGGATATGCCAGGTGATGATGCGTTTCCAAAGCAGGAAGGCCGCGCCAATCAGCAAGGCGATGGCGGACACTTCACCGAAGCTACCGCCCATTTGTCCGATGAGCATATCCACGTAAGTGGGCATTTGGCTCAGGTCGCCGCCCTCTTTGATGATACCGAGGGTCGTGGGACCCGTCACGGCGTCTGCCAAACCCCAGATGGGCGTCGGCACCGGCCAGGTGGTCATCTGTACCGGGAAGGCGATGAGCAGCGTGACACGTGCCACCAATGCGGGGTTGAAGGGGTTGTGACCCAGACCGCCGAAGGGCATCTTCGCGATGCCGATGGCGACGAGCGCACCCACCACCATGATCCAAATCGGAAGGTTGGAAGGCACGTTGAAGGCCAACAGCAGACCCGTGACCACCGCGGAACCGTCGTCCACAGACGGCTTCTGGTGCAGCATGAAACGTTGGATGAGGTACTCGAACAGCACACAACATCCGATAGAGACGAGTGTCAGGATGATGACCGGCAGTCCGAAATAGTAGACGGACACCAAAAACGCCGGCACTAATGAAAGAACCACCGACCACATGATTTTCTTCACAGACTCGTCACTGTGAACGTGCGGTGATCCGGAAATGTGTAACAATTTATCCATTGATTGTTGATTTTATTGATTCCTAATTTACCTAAAATAAACAAACTGCAAAAGTAACATTTTTTTGGATATACGGGGAGGTGTTTTTTTGTTTAGGGTTTAAGGTTAGAAGGTTAAAGGGTTAAAAAAAACAAACGTCCGGGCAGAAAGCTCTGCACGGACGTTATGGTTTTACGGCGTAGAACCGTTAAGCTAAGGGGCTCCACGAATGGACGTTTTTTATCGTATCAGTGTCACGCTGCCGGTTTTCACCTTGATGACATTGGGAGTGCCGATTTTTGCGTAGTGGATGATCCACGAGTAAATGCCTTCCGGAGCAGGTGCGCCTTTGACGGTGCCGTCCCAGCCTTGCTCAGGGTTGTCGGTGAAGAACACCAGTTCTCCCATGCGGCTGTAAATGGCCAGGTCATAATTGGTCACATCGCGAATAACCGGTTTGAATAACTCATTCAGGCCGTCTACGTTGGGAGTGAAGGCGTTGGGCACGAAGAGAGCGAAGTTGTCCTCCACGGGCACGATTTGGATGGTATCGTCGGAGCAACCGTCGGAATTGGTCACGGTAAAGTGCACGGTCATCAAGTCGCTTTCGGTCAGGTGATAGGAGTGCGTGGGATTCTCCACGTACGCAGAATGACCGTCGCCAAAGCTCCATGTGAAATTGGTGATGTTTTCGCCGGAGGACTCGTTGAAGAAGAGCACCTCGGCGCCGTTTTCAGGTTCTTCAGGAGAGTAGGTGAAGCTTGCGTGCGGGTAGTCGGCGACATGAATGGCATTGGAATAGGTGATGGATTCGTTACAGCCGGGAGCACTCTCCACAAGCAGGGTGATGTCATAGGAGCCGGGCTCTGGCAGCGACGTATGAATGGAGGTCGTGGAATCAGTGTAAGTATACTCGTCACTGGAGATGGTCCAATACAAATTGGCGAAATCAGGGGAGTATTGCGCCTGCAAAGCCACGGGCAGCGGCACGCAGCCGTGGTCGGGCGTATAAGTGACTGTGAAATCGGGTTTGGGCACGATGTTGACATTCACGGTGGCGGTGTCAATCATACAATGCCATTGGTCGGAGGCCACCAACCTATAAGTGCGACTTTCTGTGATGTCACAAGAAGATTGGATTTGGCTGGGATTGTCGATTCCCGTGGCGGGGATCCATTCATAGACTCTGGGTTCCGTACCGGAGATCTGTTCGGTGGAAATTTCTTCGAGTCTGTCGCACACGGTGATGGATTTGTCGAGCACTTTGACACTGTCGTTGCCGCGGAGGTAGAAAGTAAGCGTATCGTAAAGCCGCGTGCTTGCATCATCTGCACAACGTTGAGTGGCAAGGTATAATATGACACTCTTCACAGGCTCTTCAGGAGTGAAGGTGGCGGTAGGCAGTATCTTCATATGCACATCCTGTTCCGCAACTTCACTGGGGAAGTAAAAAGTGTTGTTCGTGGTGGTGATTTCATCGCCGCTGGGGCAGATCAGTTTGTAGTCCTGCCCGAGTATGGCTGTACCGCGTGCGTTGAAAATCACACTGATGTTACTGGTGTATGTCGGGCGCGGCAGCTTGAATTTCAAGTCCACTTCACGGCAGTTTTGAAGTAAGGTGTCGTTGCCTATCATTTCGTTCTCCCAAGTGGGGATAATGGTGACGGCAGGACTGTAGAAACTGCCTTCTTCCAAAAACACGCCGGAGTCATAAGCGTAGTCGGATACGTTGCCGATGGATAATCTCATGTGATAGGATTGACATGCCAGAATGGTGGCGGCTGCAGTCATGGCGGTGGTGTAGCCGTCGTATTGCACACCATTGGTCGAACTGTTGCTGACATAATAGGAGGAGAATTGTCCGGAAGAGCCCGTAGGTATGCAGTTGCTGGAAGATCCTCCGGCACTGCCAGGCCCGGGATTGATGGAGTTGATGGAGACTGCAATGCCGTTGGGACTGGATGCAGTGATAGTGCCGGGAATGATGGCCACGTTCTTGTGAGAAGGGGAATAGGTGACAGGGTCAGGACCGTCCAGGAAAAAGGCAAAGATGTCGTTGTAAGAGGTACAAGCATATTCGGGATATTCCTCAGAAGCGAAAATGTAGTTGAAAGCAAAGGTGTCTGCCATGGCCACAAAGTCGAACTCAAGGGTCGAACAGTCTGTCACTTCATGCCCTGTGATCAATTGTTGTAACTGAGGGTCTGTCCATACAGTACCTATTCCAGTGGAGTCGGATTTGCTAGAAGAGTTGTTAGGCCCTGCAGCAACAGAGACATTGCCGGTGGTCATAACCAAACCTCTTTGGAAAGGGAATGCGGTGAATCCATTCCGGTTGAATGTTCCAATCTGCGTCGTCCGGATATTCCCTGTTGTGTTATTGAACTTTCCATTGGAGAGCTCCACCCCTTCGCCAGCCAAGTGACGCTGCAAGACGGTATCCACGTTAGTGCCAATCAGAGAAGTTACCGAGAGGTTTTGCTGGGAAAAAGCAGCTCCGATGCCTAATGTACTTATAATCAGTGTAAATAATACTTTTTTCATCACTATATATTATTTCTAAATCTATATAACGAAAACAAAAAGAAAACGTTGCAAAAATAATAAAAATTTATTCCACCGAAATTTCATCCACAAACGACCACGCAGGATAACCGTATCCGGTATGGCCTTTGGGTAGTTGATGGCCGGAAATATATACTCTCACGTATCGAGTTTTGATGGGTGAAAATGCCAATTCATAATTTTCAATGCAGTTGATGTGATCCCAATCAGCCAAGGGATAATTCTGTTGTGCCACCATATGGAAATGCTTGCCGTCATCGGAGACACACACTTCGAACGATTTCGGATTGTATATCCAGTCGTTGATATTGATGATGGAGCTAAAAGCAACTTTTTGTATTTCAGTGGGTTTCTGTAAATCAATGGTGGCTTCCAAGGGTGTTCCCCAGAATCCGATCCAACGACCGGTGCGGTAGTTTTGGCTGCCGTGCAGACCGTCGGTGAGCGTGGGTGCACCCGCGTAGGCGTAGTTTTCGTGCGGCGGATTCTTCAACGTCACGGGCTTCATTGACGACTTTGAGAAACGGAATGGGATGTCAACGGTGGACATGTCGCCACTCTTGGGACGGACGAGCATGGCTGAAAAATCAGCGTCCTTTCGAATCTCTACGGGTTTTGTGTAGGGTGTCCATGCCAAATTGGTGTCTTTGCTGTTAAGGGTGTAGGTGATGTCGCCTTCCCCGTATTTCGACAAAGTGACCACGATACAACCTTTATCGTAATCAGGAACTATATCTGCTTGTAAATCAAATATATGATGTGCATAGTTGTAATGATATACATCGTACAATCTCGCCATGCGGAAGCAACGGCTGATAAAATCTTGGTAATCACGCTGTTCATCTTTGCACCATTGCAGATCCGCGAGCGCGGCCATACGTGGCAGGGCATCGTATTCCACATCTTTGAAGCTGTGGACATATTCACCCCATATATTGCCTTGCAAGCCGAGGATGTGTTTCTGTTGAGTCTCGGTCAGCTCTTCCGGCATCGGGTGGAAAGAATAGACACGCTCCACAGGCAGGTAGCCGTCTGCGGCAACGGGCTCGTTTTCGGGTGTAAGTGACTGTCCTTGACTGAAGTATAGATAATCTCCGGGGGTCATCACCACATCGTGACCCGTCGTGGCCGCGGTGATGCCGCCGGCAGTTCCCCGCCAGCTCATAATCATCGCGCTCTTGCTGATGTCGCCCTCCAGAATCTCGTCCCAACCTATCACGCGTCGGCCTCTCGCTTTCACCACTGATTCCATGCGGTTCATCACGTAGCTTTGGAGGTAGTCCTCCGCCGTGCATCGTCCGGTGGTGAGCAATCCCAACTCCTTGATTTTAGCTTGGCATTTCGGACATTTTTGCCAGCGTGTTTTCGGGCATTCGTCGCCGCCGATGTGAATGATGTCGGAGGGGAAGACGTCCATCACTTCGTTGAGGACATCCTCCAGGAAGACCATGGCCTGTTCATTGCCGGCGCAGATTACCTCGTCGGAAACGCCCCAGCGTTGCCACACGTCATACGGGCCGCCGGTGCAGCCGAATTGCGGGAAGGCGGCCAGTGCGGCCTGCATGTGTCCGGGAAGATCGATTTCGGGGATGATGGAGATGTGGCGCTCAGCGGCATAGGCCACCAAATCGCGCAACTCCTCCTGCGTGTAGTACCCGCCGTGGCGGATGCTGTCGTATTGGTTGGTGTTGCGGCCGATCACAGTGCCGCCCCGCCAAGCTCCGACCTTGGTCAGATCCGGGTATTTCTTGATTTCCATGCGCCAGCCCTGGTCGTCGGTCAGATGGATGTGGAATTTGTTCATGTTGTGCATCGCCATCATGTCGAGGTAGCGCTTCACAGAGTCTAAAGGCATGAAATGGCGGGCCACGTCGAGATGCATGCCGCGGTAGCTGAACTGCGGCCAGTCGCGGATGATGCCGGCCGGACAATGGACCACATCGCATGATTGCCCTGAGGGAAGACTTTTCCGCAAGGTCTGGATGCCGTAGAAAACACCAGCCGCATCAGCACCGGTAATAATGATTTTCTCAGGGGTGACCTCTATTTGGTAACCTTCCGGCGTGGCAATCACCGAAGTGTCAATTTTCAGGAAAATACCGGAGATGGGTTTCTTTGGTAAGGGTTTGATGCGATAATCTGCATCCAAAATGTCCGATAAATATTCGGCCAAAAATTCCGCTTCGCGACGCAAAGAATCGGATTCATCATGATAGATATAGATGTTGTTGGAAAGAGCGAACGGGGTGTTGTCGGCCAGAGATATTTCCTTAGGAAGAGGAATCACTTGGTAATCAGCAGTTGTGATGTTTTGTTTGCATCCTATGAGGAGAATGCAAAACAGCCCGATGCAAAGATAGCAAAGTGCATCAGGTTGTCTTTTGGTCGATTTCTTTTTTTGAGGATTCATGACGGCAAAAATAAAATTTTTTTCAGAATACTGTTGGAGAAGAAGGGAAGACCGTTCGAAAACACAAACGACAAAGTAAAAAAAAGAAGCCCGAAAATCTTTCGGGCTTCTTGAATGGTTATATTAAAACCAATTCGGTTAGAAAGCGCGCTCAACTTTGAAATTCACTATGGTCTTGAATATGAAAAAGACCTATTGTTTGTTTTTTAATGTACGGCTATAAACAACTTCTTCCTTGTTGGTGTCGCGGTTCGTGCGAGTCAGATTGACTTTGATGCCAGCCAAAATGACGGGGTAGTTGTAGTCAGGATCGTTTTCAACTTTGGTTATAGCCTTGTTGAAGGAATCCTCAGCTCTCTTTGTCACTTCTTTCTTCTCGCCTCTGAAAACAAACATACCAGTGCTTTTGTCATATCTGTCAGCATCGGCTTTCATGCTTTCTTCGACAATAGGATAAGCAAATACATAGAAATTGTTACTCAAGGAAGTTTCGGTGTTCTCGTCCACTCTAACAAAATAGAGCCAGTCGCCATCCTCTCTGGGAGTGCAAGAGGAGAAAATGCCAGTCATTGCCATTAGGCAGCAAACGATTGCGATAGAAAATACCTTTTTCATTTTGATAAAATTTTGGTGAATAATATGTGATTAATTAAGAATACATGCTCTTTTTTGCGAAGGCAAAAATACATTTTTTTTAGATTGTTGACAAATAATATTTTTTTCAACCAACTGCAACCTTTTGCATTTTTCGCATCCTATTAATAGAACAATGTCAAAAAATGTATTTTTGCACCTCAATAATAAGCGTCTCGTCATGAAACAGATTGTCAACACAATACTTATGCTGCTGTGCTTGGCAGGCGCAGTAGGACAGAACACGGTCCGTGACTATAAGGCAAGCCTGAGCCTCACTGCAAGTAACACTTCGTTCGCTGTTTCTCCTTTGGGCGAAATCTGGATGAGCGACAACTATGACGTATGGCACACGAACGGCATGTCCGACACGTGGAAGGGGATGTCGCACCCTTACAGTTACGCGGTGGATTTCAGCTATGTGGTGTGTCCAGACACCAACACGGTGCTCGTTTTCGGCAGAATGTTCGACCCGTCGGACACGAGCTCGCGTTATGACAAATACTTACGTTCCACCGACGGAGGCAAAACTTGGAATTACCTTTCTATGCCGTATAGGATGGAACGGGACAAAATATGGGCCTTAGGTCGGGAAGGCGGACAAGTTTGGCTTCGCGTGGACAGTATCATGTACTATTCGTCCGACAAAGGCTTGCA
>Ga0265299_10003723_pt1 | contig 14718 bp, 18 predicted proteins | sample AusTroGonzalo_MG_4_FD_193485 | JGI IMG/M metagenome (GOLD analysis project Ga0265299, IMG submission 193485) | Bovine rumen microbial communities from tropical cattle in Woodstock, Queensland, Australia - Gonzalo_02 | ecosystem: Host-associated > Mammals > Digestive system > Stomach > Rumen ... | reverse complement strand
AGGGTCGCCATCGAAATGGATAGCCCCCGGTTCTTTTCGGTGTATGTGGATGTGTTCGGCACGGAAGGTCTTGATCTTTGAGTTGTTGCCCAGTGTCTTCATAAACAGGTCGGCTGCTATCTGTGGTGCGTCGAGTGCGTTGAAGGGCTCCATGATGATGACGTCCATCAGGCCGTCTTTCATCGTGGCACCAGGTGCGATGTAGGCATTGTTGCCATATTGCGACGCGTTGGCACAGGCAATGAGAAAGGCCTTGTAGCGCATCTTGCCCGTCTCGTCTTCGACGATGTATGTCTCCGGCTTGTATTTCAGCCCCTCCTTCAGTACGTTTTCTGCGTAGGTGATGGGACCGCGCTTGCCTGCTTCGGCAAACTTGAGTGAGATGAATGCATCAAAGCCCATGCCGCAAGTGCAGAAGAAGGGCAGGTTGTTGATGACGCCGTAGTCGAAGGCCTCAATGTGACAGGCGTTAATGATGGTGAGTGCTCGCTTCGCATCAAGCGGTAGTCGCAAGTGACGGGCCAGACCGTTGCCAGAACCACAGGGGACAATACCCAATGCCGTTTGTGTGTGTGTCAGCGAACGGGCCACCTCGTTGACGGTGCCGTCACCACCGACAGCCACGACGACATCACGTCCTTCGGCAGCACGTTGTGAGGCAATCTCAGCGGCATGTCCTGCATATTCGGTAAAGACAACCTCCTCATCGAAGCGGTCGTGGTCAAGTGTCTGTGCCACGAGCTCAGGGAAATCGTCCTTTGAATTTGTACCCGAAATGGGATTGACGATAAATGTGATGGTCGTCTTTTTCTCTTTCATGTCATGCAAAAGTACGAAAAAACAATGAAACCTATGACTTTTTTCACGTAAAAAAAACGTAAAATGCACATTTCTTACGAAAAATGTGCAGGGATTAATAAAAATTGTGTAACTTTGCAGCCTGTTAGAAAAAACTAGTAAACGATACCTATATCGGAATGGGACAGTTACAAGAAAGATTTAAAAGTTATCGTGAGCCGCAGAAGTTCATGGCGGCCGACGTTTATCCATACTTCCGCGCCATTGAAGGAAAGCAGGGCACAGAGGTGGAAATGGGTGGCCACAAGGTCTTGATGTTCGGTTCGAACGCCTATACGGGTCTTACGGGTGACCAGCGCATCATTGATGCTGCCAAGGCTGCACTCGACAAATACGGCTCAGGATGTGCCGGTAGCCGTTTCCTTAATGGAACGCTTGACCTGCACGTACAGTTAGAGAAAGAGATATCTGAATATATTGGCAAGGACGATTGCTTGTGCTTCTCCACAGGATTCTCTGTTAATCAGGGTGTTATCCCCGCATTGCTGAGCAAGGACGATTTCGTTATCTGTGACGATCGTGACCACGCCTCTATCGTTGATGGTCGCCGTTTGGCTTTCGCAAAGCAGTTGCACTACAAACACAATGATATGGCAGACTTGGAGCGTGTACTCCAAAAGTTGCCGCAGGAAGCTATTAAGCTCATCGTCATCGATGGCGTCTTCTCAATGGAAGGCGACTTAGCCAAACTGCCTGAAATTGTTGAGCTGAAACATAAGTACAACTGCTCAATCATGGTTGACGAGGCTCACGGACTGGGTGTCTTCGGACGTCAGGGACGTGGTGTCTGCGACCACTTCGGACTGACTGACGAGGTAGACCTTATCATGGGTACCTTCTCGAAGTCGCTGGCTTCAATCGGTGGATTCATTGCTGCAGACGCAGACACCATCAACTGGTTGCGTCATACCTGTCGTACCTATATCTTCTCAGCGTCAAACACACCAGCAGCAACAGCTGCAGCTCTTGAGGCTCTTCACATTATTCAGCAGGAGCCCGAACGTATTCAGGCACTTTGGGACGTTACTAACTATGCTCTGAAGCGTTTCCGCGAGGAGGGCTTCGAGATTGGCGACACAGAGAGTCCCATCATTCCTCTCTATGTACGCGATATGGAGAAGACGTTCCTTGTTACCGCACTTGCCTTCAAGGCCGGTGTATTCATCAACCCAGTTATTCCGCCGGCATGTGCGCCGCAGGATACGTTGGTTCGCTACGCCTTGATGGCTACCCATACTAAGGAGCAGGTAGACCGTTCGGTAGTGGCATTGAAGAAAATCTTCGTCGAACAAGGTATTATTAAATAAATCCTTTGAAAAATTTGGGCGGGTCAAAAATTCTTTGTAATTTTGCACCCGCTTTCAAAATCGAGGTGTAGCGCAGTTGGTAGCGTTCCTGGTTTGGGACCAGGCTGTCGCAGGTTCGAGTCCTGTCACCTCGACCACTTAAATAAGAGAAGACCGCTGATTCATGATGAGTCAGCGGATTTTATCTCTTCCCATTTATCTTCGACATCGGGACATTCTGGCAAACGCTCATCCACCTCCTTCATCGACAGCAGGAACTGGTGCAGGCCTTTTCTCAATATTTCTTCAAAATTCTCCATATATCTTCTATAACTTTTTCTCTAATCTATCGACTGCCAGAGTAATATCCTCTCCAAACCGCTTGTGGTCTCTCAAGAAATCAGCCCTGCCGTCGGATATGGCCTCATAGAGTTCTTCGACGAGCGAAGCGGCAAGCCGATTACCTGGCTCATATCATCCACATAGCTGCCAATGGCCAGTTCGATGTCATCTTTCTGCCAGTCGAGGGTAGAATGGATATAGATGCTCCGCTTCTGATGCAGAAAACTATATGCGGTCTCTATGCTGTCTTTGAGCAATGCTCTTCCTCGTTCGCGACTCGGCATAGCTCGAACAAGTTCGGCTCTGCTCTCGCTGTTCTCTCGTTTGTGTATCATTGGTCGTAGCCGATGGGCCTGAACTGTTTCTGTTGCTCACTCCAGACAAAGCCTCTTTTGAAGAGGTAGTCCTTTATCTGCTTTGGATCTCTGCTGAAGGCATAGCATAGTGATTCCAACGTGTCAAACTCCTCATCACGAAGGAGCATATTTACGCTTGAAACCAATATGGCAGGGGCTTTGGGCAGGATATCCATCGTGCTTATATGCTTTTGCCTAATTCAAATGCTTCCTGCAGCTTGGAATTACCCTCGATGGCTTTTGGTTCATTGACACCTCCACAGAAGATGGTGCCAGCCAGACAGCACTTGGGATAACAGGCAATCCAACCGCCCAATCCTGTCTCAGCACGCTTGGGAGTCTCTGGGTCATCATCGGCTGCAGTGGTGAGCAGATAGACATCGCGGAACTTGTAATCCCTTCCGTACATGGCATTCATACGGTCTATGAGTGTCTTCATCTGTCCGCACATCTCGTAATAGTAGATTGGAGTTGCCCATACAACAACTTCGGCTTCCATCACCTTGGCCATGATGTCGTTCACATCATCCTTTAAAACACACTTACCCAGCTTATGGCATCCCATACAGCCCTTGCAGAACTGGATGCTCTTACCTGAGAGGGAAATCTTCTCTACATCGTTTCCGGCAGCCTCGGCACCTTCAACGAACTTGTCAGCGAGCATGTCGCTGTTTGAACCATGACGAAGACTCGTCGATATAACAATTACTCGTTTCATGCGTTTATAAGCCAATTCTCTTAAACTATGTTGTAATAACAGGGCAAAGTTAGTGATTTTTCAGCAGATTTTGTAAATTTGCACCTTAGAATTAGGATTGTTTATGAAGAATAGGTCTATAGTCACAGCAATCTTGGCAGCAATGATGATGATTGCGCCAAGCAAGATGTCCGCTCAGGAGGACAATGGTTTTAAGAAGTTCAATGTAGAGGAAGCCTTTGAGGACAATGGCTTTCAGTGGTTCCGTGATGCTCAGCTGCTTTGTGCAGGAAACAAGGAGAAGAGACCCACGGCCGACGGACGCTCCCAAGGCGAGAATGCCATGACCATCGGGTGGGGTGGTATCGGAACGCTCTGGCAGCGTCCTGCCCTAACGGTTTATGTTGCGGAGCAACGTTACACCAAGAAGTTTATGGATGACTCGGAGTACTTCACTGTGATGTCATTTGACGTGAAGGACAGTAAGGTGCTGAACTATATGGGAACGAAGAGCGGACGTGACGGAGACAAGGCTCAGGCACTGGGACTTCATACTGCCTATACAGCTAACGGCACTCCATATTACACTGAGGCAACGATGGTGATTGAGTGTAAGATCATGTATGCCGCTCCCTTTGATCCTCAGTATTTCAAGAGCGACGTACCCAAGAATATGTATGGTAACTTCCCCGCTGGTGTTCATTCCATGTATATAGGTGAGGTAGTTAATGCTTGGAAGAAATGAGTAAGTGGGAATACATACAGGCAAATAAGGACTGGCTTGAAGCCAAGTCGAAGGAGGAAGGGGTTAAGGCTCTTCCGAAGGGAATATATTATAAGGTACTGGCAGAGGGGGATGCTTCGAGTGCCCAGCCGACGGTACGCAGTATCATCACTTCCCATTATACTGGCAAGACCATTGATGGCAAACAGTTTGACAGTAGTCGTGGCGGTGTGCCTCTGGCTTGCCGTCTCTGTGACCTTATTGAGGGCTGGATCATCGCTATGCAACAGATGCATATTGGTGACAAGTGGGAACTGTATATCCCTGCAGAGATGGGATATGGCAAGTTCTCACAGCCTGGCATTCCTGGCGGCTCAACGCTTATCTTTGAAATAGAATTGTTAGGTGTCGCATGAAGCTACCGAAGTTTATCATTACCATGGACGGTGTTTTCCGTCTGGGCATGGTTGACCAGCACAAGCACCTGCTGAAGCCGGGCGACCAATGCATTGGTGGTGGATATTATCATTTTGACTTTGTTTCCAATCGCATCATCCTCGACAGAGAGTCATACGACTTTGGCCAACCGAAGTGGCATCTGCTGGAGGTGCTGAAGGTTCCATCTACCTATCGCGGCATGCGCATCGTCTATAAGTACGATGATGGGTTCCACGATGATTTCAATGTCAGCGAAGAACTGCAAATAGAATACTATGATTTACTTTGATTCCATCTGGCACACTCAGGATGAAATAAGGACGGTAGTCAAAGCCGTTCTGGGTGCGCTCGTCAGTCACGCCATATTTGTTTAAAAAAGTTCAAAAATTTGGTTATTCCACCAAAATGCCGTACCTTTGCAAGTTAAACGCGGATAGTATCCATCTTTGTCATAAAGAGCCGCATCGTCGGGCACGACACTAAGACAGGAAAGAAGGAAACAAATAGCATAATAATAAACTAAAAACGCTTATGAAACATTATTTCACTTTACGCAAGAGCAAAATGTTGCTCTTAGTGCTCCTTGCAAGCTTTGTAGGGGGAGTGAGTCCGGCGTGGGCAGATGGCAAAGCACTGCCGTATAGGTATGGATTTGAGACAGAGGCTTCTTCAGGTCTTACGACAGTTCTTACTGATGAAGGCTGGACATTGAAAGATTGTGATAGCAAAACTACAATCTTTAAGTCTTCTCCTTCCCCCCATGGTGGAAAGTGTGTTTTCAAGTTTTCTTATCATTCAAATCCTAATCTATTTGAGTCAGAACCTCCTCAATATTTAATAACACCAGAATTTGAGACTTCTTCAAAGACTGTTGATATTTCTTTTTGGTACAAGTATCCTGGTGGTGGATATACTGAAACATTCAATGTTGGTTATTCCACGACAAATGCTGAAACAGGATCTTTCACATGGCTTGACAATGATATCACAGCCCCAACTTACTGGACACAATATGTAGCGACATTTCCCGCAGGAACCAAATTTGTAGCCATTAAATATACATCTATTGGCCAAACTGGGCTTTATATTGACGACTTTAAAGCCAGCTTTACAAATACATGCGCCGAACCTACAGATTTAACAGTCAGTAATATAACGGCGGTTTCTGTTGATCTTAGCTGGACTTCAGATGCGAATCAATGGAACATCCAATATAAAAAGACAACAGATGCAGACTGGACAGACGTTAGCGGAACCGTTAATACTAATCCTTATACGCTTACAGGATTGGAACCAGGCTTGAGTTATCAGGCTCGTGTCCGCACGTATTGCGATGAAAACAGCCAAAGCGATTGGACAGAAACGGTTTCGTTTACATTAGACTGTGCTATCATCACATCATTCCCCTTCTATGAAAATTTCAATAGTCTAGATTCTTACCATACCCTTCCCTTGTGTTGGGACAATTCAGAAGGTACAACAAGTCCAGTGGAATATAGTAAATGGTACTATCATCATATTAGTAACTTAGAAGGCAATTGTTTAAGATTTAATTCTTACCACAACGAAATTGGTAATACTAATATGCTGAAGACTCCTGTTATGAACTTCCCTTCTGGAAAGACCATGCAGTTGTCATTTTTGTGGATGAATCCCAATGGTGATGCCGATTTATCGGTTTATATATCTAAAGATGGTGGCTCTACCTACACGCAGCCTTTAAAGACTGGACTTACAAACCAGGATTCTTGGAAAGGGGAGGATATTATCATTCCTTCTGGCTATACAGAAAATGTGGTTATTGTATTTCAGGGTACTACATACAACAATGAAATGTTTGTTGATCATAACATCTATTTGGACGATGTAGTAGTTCGAGAGGCTATTATTAATAAGCCGCAAGACGGCCAAACGATACTTTCTGAAGGATTTGAGAGTAATAGCTTAGAAACGAATGGCTGGACAGCTTCTAATCCAGGAAATCAAAGTGGAATTAATATACCGTCAAGAAGGACAGGTACTTATGGATATCAATTTGATTTTTACACTAGTGGAGGACCACGCTATCTGATTTCTCCACTTTTGAGTATACCAGCCGATGCATCTAACCTTAAATTGTCATTCTATTATAAAAGGAATTCAGATCCAAGTTTTTACAAGTACGATGAAAAATTTAAAGTAGGTTATTCTACAACGACAAATGATTTAAGTAGTTTTACATGGGGTGACGTAGTGGATGATGCTATTCATACTGATTTTAAAGAATACATTAACACTTCCTTGCCTTTAGCAACAAAATATATTGCTATCCAGTATTGTTCTGGAGAAGCCTATTTTCTTTACATTGATGATATTAGTCTGACATGTAATGGCACGACAAACGTTGGTACACTCGAGCTCAACGAAACTGAGAATTTTGCAGCTGAGGCTGGTAGCTATGGTACTGTTACTCTGAACCGCACCTACAACGTGGGCTGGAACACCATCTGCCTGCCGTTCGGTACTGCTGTCAGTACATTTGGAACGAATGCAAAGGCATACGCATTCACCGGGTACGAAAATGGCGCTTTGCAGTTCAGCAAGGTTACCACACTTACGGCTGGCACGCCCTATCTGCTCTATCTGGATAAGAACATCACCAGTCCTATCAGCGTCAGTAACGTGACGGTTGTCAGCGAAGCCGCCGATGTAGAATCTAACACTGCCAAGTTTAAGGGCGCATTCAGCCCGATTGCTGCTCCTGGCATGAATGGCAAGTGGGGTGTGACGGCAGCTGGCAAGATAGGCAAGGGTAATGCTTTAGCTTTCATCAATGGCTTCCGTGCTTACTTCGAGCTGCCTGACGGCGCAACACCAGCACGTCTGGCCATCAGCGAGGAAGGCATATCCACCGTGATCAACGACATCACGACGTACGAGGGCCAGAAGAACGCCTACAACTTGAACGGCCAGCGCGTGGAAACAATCAAGAAGGGCGGCCTCTACATCATCAACGACAAGAAGCAGGTGGTGAAATAGTGTAAAACGACGTAAACAGAACAAAGCAATGAAGAAACATTATATCAATCCGGATACAAGCATCATCAACGTCAAGCCGATGCAAATGCTTGCGGCCTCACAGTTGGATTCTAATTCTGACAGCCAAAGCATCACCCCTGATCCCGACGAAGAGATTATTGGTGGCTTTGGTTCCCGTAGGTCTCTTCCATAAGCGTGGTGCCTTGGAGTTTAGTACATAATTGTATAGAAACTAAAAAACGGCAAATCCATGTGGTTTTGCCGTTTTTGGGGTTTTTGCTTCATTGTCAGAAGCTGTCGAACATCTTCATGGCTTCGGCCTTGAGCTCGTCGCACACATCTATGACAACAAGTTAGCGGCCTTTTCCTTATTGCTTACCAAACATTCCCAAGTCGGGAATAAAACATTCCCAATTTGGGAACAAAGCATTCCCCGGTTGGGAACGAACGCTATCCCATCGCTTCGCTATCAGCATCCGGCAACTTTTTGACCCTTTTTCTTGCAACTTTCAGTTTTATTTGCTATCTTTTTGCCAGACTTCATCTTTGCAGTAGCAATGCGGACACTCATAAAGCCCGCTGCAAGGGTAAGAGCTGTGACCATAATAAGAGCCCAGACAGACGAGAGCGTCCTGAGTCCTTCGGCATAGTCAACTCCGATTTCTTTCGCTGCGCCCTGATAGTACCACTCTGAATCAGTCCACAGCATCATGAGCCACACGAGGATGCCCAAGGGAAGAACGGGATAGGCCAGCAGGATGCTACGCCTGTATGTGGGGCCTGTCACCAGACGAACCATATCGGATGCAATGCCTACAGCCCCCATCAGTAGAGACTGCGTAACGTCAATCTCACCCATCACCAACAGGATGACGGCGAGAATCAGTGCAAACAGCGTAGCTATGCCGAATCGCTGCCATCTCGACGCAGCCCATAGATAAGAGGGAGCACCAAGAATTGCTGCAAGAACTGGGAAAACGACTACCCAGCACCAAGGATTTAAGAATCCGATAAAGTATTATTTCTATTCATTAGCGTGCGCCAGCCACTGAACTCAAACTGGATATAGTCCTCAATGGCACGTTTGATTTCATAGGAGGAGAGCTCGTGTTTGATGACCTCTGAGATGAAACAGAACATCCAAACCATGTGGATATGATAGGTAAATGGTGTGTGAATGCCAATGAGACTTGGGTTCTTGTGCTTAAACTCCTCCATAAACTCCAAGACCAATTGCGTACACTCTTCGGTATATTTGTCAATAAAGTTTTCGAGTGATGAACCCTGCGACTGATAAAGCAGCAGTTTGAGCTCGTTGCGATGGTTGTTGATGAGCCGCATATATGACTGCACGTGTTCGGCCAGCATGCCGTCACCCTCACCACGTGCATATCGCACAAATTGGTCCTGATTATTCACGTTGTGGTGCTCATGCATCATGCGTTCCAACTCCGTTAGGAGCGGCTTCACGATATGACGGAACAGCTCGTCCTTGCTCTTGAAGTAATTGTAGATATTGCTCACTCCGATGCCTGCTCCCTTTGCAATGTCGCGCATAGAGGTTTTGGCGTAGCCGTTTTTCAAAAATACTTGCTTGGCGATTTCTACAATCTGTTCGTGCGTATAATCCTTTTTTATCTGCATACTTTGTCACCTTTGCATGGATCTTTCCATTTTTCAATGTCTTATAATCCTGTTGCAAAGGTAAGGCAATAGTGCCAAACGGGCAATACCTAAAATCGAGTGATTTTTACAATGACGGCTATAGTTGTTTGCAAAAGCAGATTAACAAAAGGTAGGTATTGTCGCAGGCCTGTGTTCTGCAATAGGATATGCGAGCAGTAGTTTCTCTATGAGCGGACAATACCAAGTCTTGAATTGTTCTGCTGTTGGTGTATGTGCACCAGGAAAATGGAAACTGTTATGATAATACTTTAGAAACAAGGACTCAAAGTGCGCCAGCGTGTCATTTTCTCCGAATAGTCCCCACACGCAATCCTTATTATATAAAACGTAATTGTCTCCCTCTGCTGTGACTTGCTCATGCATGTTGACCTGATTACACTCGCAGTTCCTTTGGTTACAGCCATCAAACTGATGTCTCTCTAACTCCTCAAACTCGCTGATAAGTTGTTCGTCGATGGTGAAATCCTGCTTTCCATCAGCCCTTGGAGACTTGTATTGATGTGAGCCGATGCGCTCACGGAGGAAGTCTGACATCTTGAAGTGAGGATTACCGAGCAGGGCAGGGATGCCGGCAATGGGAGAGATGATTTGTGCGTAGAAGGCTCCACAGCTGTTGCCGACAAGCACATCTGGCTTCTCTTTGTTACAGATATCACGAATGAGTGCAATGGCATCGTTAGGGTGGAGTGGGAGGTCGGGAGTCAGTACATGGGCTCGTTCCTGAAAATCCTCTCTCAAAGCCAAAGCTGGTACACACTGGCCACTGGCATAGAATCCGTGAAGGAACAATATCGTCTTTTCTTTCCTCATATCGAGGACAAAGATAATCAAAAAAAAGGCAGAGAGCTGCCATTCCTGCAACTTTCTGCCAGTTTTTAACATAGATTGTAATTCAGCATCTCAACGGGGCCATAGTTTTTCAATTCGTCTTTGTGATAGCCCGAAGATTCGTCACCTAAATATAACTTGGTGGGATTGTAGAAAGAAAAGTTACCTAATAAGTTTCTTTCGTTTATTTGTACTTGAAATTTTTCCTTAATCGTTTATAGCCTTCTACGCCCAAAATGGTCAGTCCTCCATATTGGCAGGTCTTAGCCAGTCCAAAGAGAACTACCCATAAGACGCCCTTAGCCGTTGCACTTATAGGTAACAGCATCTGGGCGAATGACAGAATATAGAACGGTATGCAGCACATCAGGACTATGACGCCAGTTCTGAATGACAGGGATTGCAACCATTGTTTGATCTTCATGCCCATTCGAAGTTTTCCTTTCCTGCACCGACCTCGAAATGACACTTCGCAATGCCGAGGTCCATTTGGGTGAAGCCAATCATTGAAAAGTTTCTTTTGGCTGTAACTTGTGCAGGTTTGCTGTCTCTTGCAGGATTATATTCAAAGTAGAATTTCTGTTGGTTCACCGCTGTTGGGGCAAGAAGTGCTGCTTCTACACCCTTGCGGAACCAGGAAGGAGTCATGTCGGTGGCGTTACTCACCTTTCCGATGGTCTTAATCTTATGGCTCACTCCTTGTGTCTCACCGTATCCGAGAGCTATGTAGGCCTTGATGACCTCACCCTCTTCAAGCACGTATGTTCCTGGTACTTTGGAGTAACTGAGTCCTACCCAACAGGTATTCAAACCGAGTGTCTGAGCCAGAAGGACCAGGTACTCTCCGTGATAGCCAATGCGCTCGTCGAGGTCATCAGCCTTCTGGCCGGCCATAACCAGATAATTGGTTACATTTGAAAACTTACCGTACTTGGCTAACTTGCCTTGAAAGGCGGCTCATTCTTAATCAACTGGATATGCAGATGTCCTTGCCGATTCTGCTCCTCAATTTCCTTTTCCAGCACCCGGACAATGTCTTCTGCCAACGGCTGCGTTTTGTATGCCCTCACACTATGTCGGGCTATGATGGCTTCTTCTATTGTCATACTATTTTTTCCAGTTATTATATACTTTCTTGCAATATCCCCAACCGCCTGTTGACCAAAGGGCGAGGAAGATGAGTACCGGCTGGAAGAACAGTCGGATGAGGCGGGCCTGGTCTGTGTCAAGACCGAAGGCATCGATGTGGTTCACATACTGATTGATGTTACCGGGGAAGATGAGCACATAGAAGAGTGCGAGCAACGCACCAACCAGGGCTTTCTTTTTCCAGAGGAACAGCATGCTAAGGCCAAGGGCAATCTCCACGACACCCGATGCCAACACGACGAAATCAGTAAAGCCGGGGCTGAACTGTATCCATGTCGGGACTTGTGCTACGAACTCCTGACGTGCTATTGTCAGATGACTGATACCTGCGTAGGTCATGAAAAGACCAAGTAGCAGACGGAAGTTGAATTTGATATATTTCATTTGTGTTAGTTGTTTGTTTCTTTGTTCTTTATTCGTTTTTCGATAACAGGGATATTACACTTCTTTATTTCTCTTCATATAATGTTGTCTTGTTTTTCGGTGCAAAAATATTAACTTTATTTTATATCGCAAGCGATTTATGTAATTCTTTAAGCAAGTTTAACAAATGGTCGTGCGCGATATAATATCTCCTTTTATGAAGGATAATAAAATAAGGGAACAGCATCCGATTTGAATGTTATTCCCTTTGATAGAATAGTAAAACATATTCATTATCAGTATAATGCGTATGTTTTATTAAAGCTATTCTGTACTTGAGAAATCTTGTTTATTTGTAACTGTCATTTATGAAATTTTTCGTTGACATATCATAATAGAGAGCTTCTAGTTCTTGAAGCGTCAGTTGCTCCACCGAGTGCTCAATGATACGTATTAACTCATCACGTCTGTAATCATCTGATTGTCCGAAATGTGCCATAATCAATTGTCTATCTCAACTTTTGTTAAAACTTGGTACAAAGGTAATGATTTTACGCTTATTATTGGTACTTTTGCAATAAAAGTTGCGAAAAAGGATGGTGTCTCAGCAAAATGTGAGCGTTCATAAGCAGAGAATGTATATTGCCATCGACTTGAAGTCCTTCTATGCTTCTGTCGAGTGTGTGGACAGAGGGCTTGACCCGCTGACCGCCAATCTTGTCGTAGCAGATGAGAGTCGTACGGAGAAAACCATCTGTCTGGCTGTTTCTCCGTCGTTGAAACAGTATGGCATAGGCGGAAGGGCGCGACTCTTTGAGGTCTATCAGAAAGCGCGTGGGGTCGACTTTATCATTGCCAAGCCGCAGATGGCGCATTATATTGAGGTAAGTTCGAAAATATATAGCATTTATTTGAAATATATAGCGCCAGAGGATATTCACGTCTATAGTATTGATGAGGTGATTATGGACGTAACGGCCTATCTGGCCAGTTACAAACTGACGGCCCACGAGTTGGCGATGAAAATGATTCGCGATGTTCTGAGTCAGACGGGTATTACGGCAACGGCCGGCATCGGAACAAATATGTATCTCTGCAAGGTGGCTATGGACATCGTGGCGAAAAAGATGCCAGCCGACAAGGATGGTGTGCGCATTGCCGAACTTGACGAGATGTCGTATCGCCGTGAACTGTGGGATTACCGTCCGCTGACGAAGTTCTGGCGGGTAGGGCGGGGCATTGCGCAGAAGCTGGCGCAGCACGGCATCGACACGATGGGAAAGTTGGCCCGTCAGTCGGTCCTGAATGAAGAACTGCTTTATAAGCTGTTTGGCGTGAATGCGGAGTTGCTGATAGACCATGCCTGGGGGTGGGAGCCGTGTACGATGGAGGCTGTGAAGGCATATAGGCCAGAGACAAACTCCTTTAGCAGCGGACAGGTGCTGCAGGAACCATATAGTTTCAAGAAAGCCCGCGTGGTGATACAGGAAATGGCCGAGAGTATGGCTCTTGATCTGGTAAGGAAACGACTCGTGACAGACCAGTTGGTGCTGACTGTCAGTTATGATGCAGAGTGCCTGAAACGTCCGGAAATCCGTGCAAAGTATCATGGTGAGATAACCACCAATTACTACGGCAAGCTTGTTCCCAAACATGCTCACGGCTCGTTCACTTTCGATAGTCCCACGTCCTCATCGCGACTCATCATGGATGGGGCTGCAAGACTCTACGACCGCAACGTGAATTCTGACTTGCTGATTCGCAGGCTTAGTCTGACAACAAACCACGTTGTTCCTGAGGCGATGGTGTCGGCACAGGATGGCACTCCTCAGCAACTGGACCTCTTTACTGATTATGAGAAACTGGCAAGGCTGCGTCGGGAAGAACAGGCTCGGCTCGACAAGGAACGGCGTATGCAGGAGGCCCAGCTGAAGATAAAACAGCGTTTTGGCAAGAACGCCATTCTCAGGGGATTGAATTTTGATGAGGGGGCTACGGCGAAGGAACGAAATAAACAGATAGGAGGACATAAAGCATAACTAATTGATAATTGGAAATGGAAAGATACGATGACATCATCAATTTGCCACACCATGTTTCGACACGTCACCCGCAGATGTCGATGTGGAATCGTGCTGCTCAGTTCGCGCCTTTTGCTGCACTGACCGGTTATGAGGACGCTATCTCAGAATCGGCCCAAGAGCATCAAGTCACTTACGAAACGAGAAACAGCGACGAAGACACGTATTAATGGTTGTCTGTTCTCTCGTCATGTCGCGAGGACCTTTTTTTGCTGTTTTTTTGAGAAAAATTTGGAGTTTAGATTCTTTTTGTTTACTTTTGTACGCATAATTGTTAACGTTGAGCTATATGCGTCGATTCTTTGGTTGTATTCTTTTGACGTTCTTTGTCATTGGTGTTCATGCTGATGACAGAAGAATATTCCGCGCAATCACTGCTTCTGATGGTCTTGCAGACAACTCGGCACAGACCATCAAGTGTACGAAAACTGGACGCATGACCATCACCACCATTGGCGATATCAACTTCTATGACGGTGCCAGCTTCTGGCATATCAACTCTGAACAGGCAGACAAGTACCAACTACAGAACTATCGCGGACATTACCATCTATATTACGACAAATACCACCATTTGTGGCTTAAGGACTTGCACAACGTGTTGTGCGTGGAATTGACCACAGAGTCTTTTGTCTCCAATATGGACAGTCTCTTCACGACGCTTGGCATGAAGGGCCGGGTTTACGACATGTTTATAGACAATGCCGGCGAGATATGGCTCTGCGGTAAGGATTTTATTCGGGCTGTTGGTCTGAATAAGCAGTTCCCTGTAAGTACGAAGATGAACCTCCAAGACGTTGAGACGCGTAATGGTAAGGATTTGTTCTTGTTGTATGAAAACGGCTCATTGGTGTGCTATGATATTGCGACTGGCAAACAGCGTTATCAGAAC
>Ga0265299_10003720_pt1 | contig 14721 bp, 16 predicted proteins | sample AusTroGonzalo_MG_4_FD_193485 | JGI IMG/M metagenome (GOLD analysis project Ga0265299, IMG submission 193485) | Bovine rumen microbial communities from tropical cattle in Woodstock, Queensland, Australia - Gonzalo_02 | ecosystem: Host-associated > Mammals > Digestive system > Stomach > Rumen ... | reverse complement strand
CCCCGCCCCGGAATAAATCCGGGGTGACATGGAGTCCGGGATGACAGCTTGGGGGGTGACAGCGCCACAATCCGGGTCAGGGAGAATCAGGGCGCAGTGGATATTGCGCTCTTTGCGCTTGTGGCCCATCACCAAACGCGGTTTAAAGCCCATGTCCGTGAGCGCCTGGTACATGTGCCATGTCATGCTGAAGCAAGTGCCCCCACCCATCCAAGAGTCGATATCGTTCTGGTCGCTATCGTCGAGCTTGCGGGCACCAGTCGCACTCCCCGTCTGTTCCAGACGAATGATTTTCGTCAAGTTCTCGTAGGTGATGTTCGAAACTTGATTGCAGAGGTCCACGACCTTTTTCATGTTCTCGGGAGTCATTTTTAGGCTTCAGGTATTAGATTTTAGGGGACAGGGGTTAAAGGTGATCCCGGAACGGGGTCCGGGATGACAGTTCGAGGTGGCAGTCCGGGATGACAACATCATTCGGCGGAGAATCCCAACATGCCACAGATTTCAGGGCCGATGACGCCCTCTTGAATGGCAATCGAGAGCAAACGCTGTTCCAATTCTTGCGGCGGGAAGCGGAGCCCGACAGAAGCCGCATTTGCATTTTCAGCATTGCCGCCTTCCCCAAGCACAGCCGATTTCGCCTCTTGCACGAGGAGTTCTGCCAGAGCCGCATGGAGCGCGAGCGACGTATCGATGTACTTGAGGTGCGTCGGTTCCTCGAGAACAAAGTTCAGAGGGCCTTTAGCATTCAACACTTTTTCAGCAGGGATCGCCTCGCCATATTCGTCTTCAACGCCCATGTTCGCCAGCACCGCCGACGTCGAAAGGAGCGATTTTTGCAATTCTTGAGCCGCAAGAGCGTTTTTGACCCCCGTCGCGGTCACTACAAAGTCAGCCTTTTCAATCAGCGCATTAACGGCAGCATAGTCACGGCAATCGACCACATTGACGCCATTTTGCACCAAAACCGCCGAAAAGTCCCCCGCAGGCATGGAATTTGCGAAATTTTCTGACTTTTCCAACTGCAAACGGCTCAAATCCGTCACGACGGAAACGACGCAACCACGACGCACGCCCTGGAGCGCAATGCCAGACCCGACTTTTCCACTGCCAAACACGAGGAGGCGCTCGCCCTCGAAACCAGCCCCATCAGCATCACTCGTTCCATAACCGAGCTGTTCCAAAGCCCTAAAATAACCGTCCCCCGTGCCTAAAGACGTCTCAATCCGCTTGACAATCCCGCTATCGGCCACATAAACGGGCTTTTTCGCCTCTTTATAATACTGTACGCCCGAACGGGTCAGTTCCACAAAGCCGATTTTCGGGTGGAGAGACGCAAAAGGCCCAGCGCAATCCAGCACCAAGTCCACAAATTCACCGCGAGACTCCGCTTCGAGCATTTCGGCCGGAGTTACAACAGGCACACCCCATTCTGCCATAAAATCGACAACATCGGCGTCGTTTATTCCGGAGTTCCCGACCAAAAGATCGGCCCCGCCCGCCACGAGAGCTCGGTATTGCGTCATTGTATTGCGGAAAATCGGGGTTGCCACAAGCACACGGAGGCCATCGAACGGGCGCGTTTCACTCCATTTCCTTTGGAGAGCCGCAAGAGCGGGATACTCGTTTTTCTCGTAAACTTCGTCAAGAACGGAGGAAAGAATCGACAGTAAATCCATAGAGGCAAATATAGGTTTTTGGTCGGCACCAGTGTAGAGGATGTTGCAACGTTATACAACAAAAAGAAATTTAACGTGACACGGTTCCCTATATATAGGGGTAAATTAGTTTTCGCATAATACAAAATAAACCTCAATAAGGTGTGGATAATGAACTACAAGAAACTTTCAGCCGCTGCAGTCGCAGCAGGTTTGTTTGCGACCGGCTACGCATTCGCCCAAGATGCAGAAATTGCCACATGGGCAGGCTTCCGCAAGGGAGCAGTCTCTTTCACATTCGATGACGGCGCTCCGAGCCACGTGAGCGATGCCGCCCCGCTGTTCGACAAGTACGGCTACAAGGGCACTTTTAACCTGGTGGTGAACTGGAACCCCGACTGGAGCGGTTTTGGCAACATGGCCAAGAACGGCCACGAAATTGCAAGCCATAGCAATAGCCACGGCAACAACATGAGCGGTGAAGAAGCCTCTTCGAAGAAGAATATCGAAGGCCACATCCAGCAGAAATACGGCATCATCACGGTCGCCTACCCGAACTGCAACGTTCCGAACGAAAGCGCCGTTTTGCAGAACTACATTGTGGGCCGTATCTGCAACGGTAGCTGGCAAGGCGGTTCCGATGACATGGGCAAGGACGGTCCCTCCAACTGGGCCAAGGTTCCCGCCATCATGACCGGAAGCCAAGGCACAAACGACATTCAAGGTCCCTTGAAGAGCACCGTCAACAAAGGCGGCTGGGTTGCATTCCTTACGCACGGATTCTCGGGCAAGAACAACGGTTCTGCCACTTACTCGCCCACGGACCTCAGCACTATCGAAGGCGCCCTCAAATACGCCAAGGAGAACGACAAGGACGTGTGGGTAGCACCGATGGGCCACGTCGCCATGTACATCAAGGAACGCAAGGCTTCCAAGATTGAACCGCAAGACGGAGGCGCCGCAGGCACGATGAGCTTCAAGCTCTCGCACTCCATTGCCGACAACATTTCCAAGTACGACTACCCGCTTTCTATTCGTGTCAAGAGCGATTGGAGCAAGGTCGAAGTCACGCAGGGCGAAGCAAAGCTCGAATCCAAGGTGGACGGCGGCTACATTTACTTCGATGCAGTGCCGAACGAAGGCACCATCGTCGTGAAGAACGCTAACGCCGCTCCAGAATCCAGTTCCAGCGCCGAAGCACCTACAAGCTCCTCTAGCGAAGCTGCAGTCTCAAGTTCCAGCGAAACGAGCGCCATCCATCCGTCGGCATTCGAAAATCGCGGTATCGCCGCATACGTTGACAACAACGGCTATATCACGGTCCAGAACGCTCAGGGCATGAAAATCACCGTGTTCAACAGCCTCGGTAACGTTGTCCGCACCACCAAGGGCATCGGCTGCGAACAGAAGGTCTACACAGGCGCCAAGGGCATGTATATCGTGAAGATCGGTAACAACGCCAAGGCCGTGAACATCAAGTAGTCCTAAAAGTTTGTCGTTTAGGGAAGCCCGCTCCTATTGGAGCGGGCTTTTTGTTTTCAAGGAGTTCTCAGAGGGTTTCCTCTTCGGTTTTACAATGATCAATAAGCTTTGAAACCCATTTTTTCCAATATGGATCATAATAGACATCCGTTTTCGCAAAAACTTTGCAAACAGCATTCGCTCTAAAGGTTCCATCATCAAGATCAACCCACCCTACTGCAGATTCTGAATAAGAACCGTTTTCGATAATACAATCCGCCTTAAATTCCATCTCATCGTAAAAATCGTAAGTGTACAAGGACTTGTAAAAGACGACTCCATCCGCAGTAGCAACCGCACCAAGCTGATAAAATTCGGGTTGTTTTTTTTCAAGTTTAAACTTCAAACTACATCTAAATTCTTTTAAAGAAGCATAACTTATCATTTCCACAGGCAAATGCACAACACCAGATTCTTCCTTCATCGAGACAAAAGAAAAATAGTACAGCGGATCGAGATCAGGATTATCAGCCGGACTCGGTTCGCAAGACATACAAGAATCAACAAAACCATTTTCCAAAAACGACTGAACCAATCTATTATAGGATTCTTGAGCATCAACAGAATCAATAAATTTATGACTGCCTACGCCTCCCATAGCATACGCTTTACCAGATTGAGTTTTATAAATATCAACCATCATTTCTGGAGCTGTATTTTCCAGATCGGAACAAGCACAGAATGCCGCCATGACACTCAACGTTATAATCGAAAGAAAAATGTTTTTTGAAAGATTCATAGAAATTTGTATTCAAATGAAAGCCCTCTACGATAGAAGTGGGCTTCTTGTTCGGTTGATACGATTAAACATAAATAGCTCCCGCTCTCACGAGCGGGAGCCAACTTTATTTCAGGAGATATGGGATTTAATTATTACCATCCTAAACTGGGACCGTCACATTTTTCAGGAGGACAAGACACTTGAGGAATTCTCATTTCAGGCACGATATCGGACCTGCAATTATTGATAACATACGATGCATATTTTTCCCAACGGGAAATTCTTATGGGATTCTCATGCAAACTAGGCAAAGTACACCTTAATTCGGGCTGACGTTGAGTATCAATACCCCTCGCCGACTTAAAAACAGTACCACCATCAGCAATACAATCCTCAACAAACTGGTTCAATACAAGAGAATCTCTACTACTGTAATCCAAATCGATTTTTGCATAAGCGTCATGTGCATAAACGGTAAGGTGTTCCATGAATTCAAATACACTATCATTTGACACAAACCATTTACTTTCATTCCAACAATTGAGGGATTTTATCAAATGCCAACCGTCACCCATTTTAGTAGCATTCTCAATTAACGCAATCGGTCCATATATTACACCATTTTCATCCTGCATAGAATAAAAATCTCCGTAGAGCGAATAAGCCTCAAAGTCATGATAACTATAGTACACCCAACCTTTCTCTGTTTTATACGAAGTATTAATTGTATCCACAGCAATTATGCTGTTCATCGTTCTATTATAAGTATCATCGCCTTCAAGCACTTGAGTAGAACGTACTTTTCGAGTTCTATCTTCATTTAAATCGCTAGAGATAATCACAGTAGTCACAACATTGGGCTTAGAAGATTCTTTTACAAGAGTCGCCGTTTTACTTGCAATTTCTTTTTCATCCAAATGCACGGCCACAGAATTCGCCTGTTCGTCTGCTCCGACAACGCTAGAATCGGAACAAGCACTCAACGCCCCTGCGGCACTCAACGCAGCAAACGTAAGCGGAATGATTTTTTTGAAATTCATAGGAATTCTCCTTTGATATTTTTTGAAATTCATAATTTTCCTCCTTACACTTTTTCCGTCAACGGAAACAACTGTAAATTCAAACGATAAACTTGATTGATGTTTTTGCATTCGCTGGCTATTGTAACGGCCTGCCTGCGGCAACTATTGACAGCATCCGAAACACGTTTGAGAGCATCCGCATCGACACCAATGGTCACACCAGAAATATTACGCTCTGCCGGATCAATTATATCGATTGCCTCACGAGCAAGGTCTATCATCTGGCGGTTCATGGAACGGAGAGCTAGGGCAAGCGAGTCACTGGAACCCGTGATGCTATTGTCCGTCTGTTCGTATTCATATTCGCCCTTCGTCCTGAGGAAATTCAATCGCACCAGCAATTTCAACGCATCACGAATTTCTTGCGCTGCAAAATTGTGCTTGATTTTCTTAGCGAGATCGCTAGGAAGCGCGCCCGGCATCAACGGGGCAAGTTCACGAACGATAGAATTCACAGCAGATTCGTAATAATCGAACGCATCGGCATTCAAGACACGCGCATGCTGTTCTTTGGCAATTTCTTCCATTTTACGGAATGCCTCTTTTTTCTTATCGTCATCCTTCGCGTTCGTAAAATCAACCATGTGTTTGAAGTACTCACGTTCATATTCGCTAAGTTCCATAGCCTTAGCTACCTGCGGCACGCCCACGCGGCTCAAGGCACTTTTGCCGTCGCACACAAGCTTGAGGTACGAGGGAGACGAGAAACCGGCCTGTTTGGAAAATTCTCTCCAAGAGAACGCCGATGTCTTTTTACGCCATTCGAAATAATCAAGCATATACTTTCGGTAATCTTGATATTCGGTGATTGGTTTCATTTACAACCTCCTTTACAAGAGCAAATATACAATCATTTATTTAAAAAGCAAATAGCAAAATGATACAAAAAGCTAATTTTTAAAGTTTTTTAAAGGATTTTTCAGCAATAAATAAAGAAATTTTTCTATATGAATCATTTAAACGCCATATGTAACAACGAGGGTAAATTTCCATACAAAAAAACTCCCGCTCTTAAGAGCGGGAGCCAACTTTCATTTCAGGAGATATGGGATTTATTATTCTATAGGGAACCAAAATTCATTGAGACTTTTCGTTGACACGCAATTGTCGATAATATACTTAGCGTACTTGTCCCAATAAGGATCCTTATAGGTTTCAACACCATTGACCTCTTCGGAATTGACAATACAAGCAACCTGGACATCGCCGTCAAATCCACCAACTTCACCATTTTCAAGAATGCAATCCTTTTTGAATTCCTCTATGAGAGTAAAATCCGCCGACATCAAATATTTAAAAGCTTTATTCGGAAGGTAATTTGGAGCCGATTTTCCATTGAAATAAACTTGATAAAGAGTATTAAATCCTTCCTGTTCAATTAGACAATTAACCTCTTTAAAATTCACACCGAAACTTGAAAATATTTCTCCATGAAGAAAACCTTCCTCATCCTTCATTGCCAAGTAAACATTAGAACGACTGTCTCTAGTAGTATCAGAATAACGTACGGTAGGATCGAAATCAATGATTGACTGAGTAACCCCATCAAAAGTTTCATGGGCAGTCACAGAATCTGTTTGATAACAGCCCACACATCCTGCGGTATGACTATAGGTCACCGCAGTTCCTTTACTAACACTTCTGAGAGCCGCCATAGCACTTTTTTCTTTAAAGATCCATTCACCTAGAGAACCCGAAGAACCCGGCGTTACAGACGAACTAGATCCTATTGCCACCGAGTTGTCCTGCGAGTCGGCTCCGACAACGCTAGAATCGGAACAAGCGCTCAACGCCCCTGCGACACTCAACGCAGCAAACGTAAGCGGAATGATTTTTTTGAAGTTCATAAGAAGCCTCCTTGGATTTTTTTTGAAATTCATAATTTTCCCTCCTTACACTTTTTCCGTCAACGGAAACAACTGTAAATTCAAACGATAGACCTGATTAATTTTATTGCACTGGCTTGCGACGGCAATAACTTGTTTATAACAAGAATTAACGATATCCGAAATACGTTTTAATGCAGATTCATCAACGCCAACGGTCACGCCCGAAATATTACGTTCGGCAGGATCGATTTTGTCAATGGCTTCGCGAGCAAGGTCGATCATCTGGCGGTTCATGGAACGGAGCGCAAGCGCAAGATAATCGCTAGAACCCGTAATGACTTTATCCGTCTGCTCGTAAACGTTTCCGCCTTTATCCTTGAGAAATTTCAGCTTTACCAAAAGCTTGAGCGAATCGCGAACATCCTGAGCCGTGTAGTTGTGTTTAATCTTTTTAGCAAGCCCACCCGGAAGCGAGCCCGGCATGATTGGCGCCAATTCACGAACGATGGAATTTACGGCCGATTCATAATAATCGAAAGCATCGGCATTCAAGACGCGAGCATGATGCTCATTCGCAAGAGCCTCCAATTTACGAAATGCGTCTTTTTTCTTGTCATCGTCCTTTGCGTTTGTGAAAGCGACCATGCGTTTGAAATACTCACATTCAAACTCACTCAATTCCATGGCGGCAGCCACTTGCAGCACGCCTACACGGCTCAGGGAACTTTTACCGTCGCATACGAGTTTCAAGTACGACGGCGAAGAAAATCCAGCCTGCTTAGAGAACTCGCGCCAAGAAAAAACGGATGTTCTTTTGCGCCATTCGAAGTAATCAAGCATGTACGCTCGGTAATCTTGATATTCGGTGATTGGTTTCATTTTCAACCTCCTTTTACGAGAACAAATATATGTTCATTTATTTCAAAAAACAAGGTAAAAATGATACAAACATAGCGATTTTTAACCAAATTCAGTAATTTGCAAAATTTTCAAAAATTTCAAAATACAGATGAATCACCATATTTTTATATGAATCACCCAGTGTACATATGCAACAATAAAAGGAAAAAAGGCGACGGCTTTTAAATTTCTAACTTTGGGGTATGAAACCGTGGAAACTGTTGGATTCAGAATTTTTGGTAGACGCCCCGTGGCTGAAAGTCGCCAAGGAAAAGTGCGAACTGCCGAACGGAAAGGTTATCGATGACTTTTATACGTTATGGCAACCGGACTGGGTGCTGATTCTTGCCCGCACAACAGAGGGCAAGTGGGTCATGACGGAGCAGTACCGCCACGGCACGGGTAAGATTGCGCTGGAATTCCCGGCAGGGATTATCGACAAGGGCGAAACGCCGGAAGAAGCGGCACTCAGGGAACTGCAGGAAGAATGCGGGTATTGTTTAGACGAAAGACTAGAGACTAGAGACGAGAGATGTGCAACGGTTTCTTCATCGTCATGCAGAGGCACAGCCGATGCATCCAGTAAAGTCTTGATAAAGAAAATGACTGGATCCTTCGTGGCTTCGCCACTCAGGATGACTTCTGAAAAAGGAACTGTGTATGTCGGGAGTTTTCCGGTGAATCCGGATAGGCATCGCGGAAAGTACCACGTGGTGTTTATCGACGGTGTGAAGCGCCTGGGCAAAACGAAATTTGACGAGACCGAAGACATCGAAACGTTCCTGTACACCGACGAAGAACTCCAGGCGAAAATTGCAGACGGGACATTCAACCACCCGCTTCAAATTGCAGGCTACTTCAAGTGGGCATTAACAAAAAGACAAAGTAAAGCCGATGCCGGAACGGAGTCCGGCATGACATGCTAAAAATGCGTTCCATCCGCCTCCCGATTCTAATTCTCGGGCTAAACGGCGTTCCCGGTTTTGCACTTTTCAGACACTTCAACAAACTATATGGAGCATCAGGAACGGCGCCGGGCGTTATCGGGATCCGCCCCGTCAAGCATCCATGCGTTTTTGGCGAAAACGTCTTTGCGGTCGACGCCGAAGAAACGGAACGCCTCGGCGAACTTTTCGAACAGTACCATTTTGGCACCGTCATTGACGCTAGTGGGAACTGCGCCCTCAAGGCATGCGAATGCGACCCCGCCCGTAGCAGGCTCCTGAACTACAGCCAAGGCGTCGATGCGGCCACATTCGCCGCACGCTTTGGCGCCACGCTCATCCGCATTTCGGCAGACATGGTCTTTAGCGGCGACGAAAAGACAAAGCCGAACCGCCCCTACGTCGAAACGGACCCCAAAGACCCCATCCACAATTACGGCAAGCATCAAGCTGAAGCCGAAGACGCCATTACTGCCATCAAGCCGGACGTCGTGATTTTGCGAGTGCCGCTCCCGATGGACTATGCTCCCGGTGGCTGCGCAGGCGCCATCGACTGGATCACGTACCGGTTCCGCCCCGGACGCCCCGCAACGTTGTTCACAGACGAATTACGCAATCCGCTTTCGGGCCCGGATCTCTGCCGCACCGTGCAATACATTCTGGAACATGAATTTCCCGCAGGCATTTACAACTGCGGTGGGCCTCGAAGCGTTTCGCTGTACAATGTCGGGCAAATCGTAAACGCGGTCGGTGGCTACCCCGCCGAACTCCTTCACGGAGTGCCGCGCATCGAAGGCGGGCCCATGCCCCCGCGCGTGGGTGACATCAGCATCAATTCAGAAAAACTTTACCGTTTGCTGCCGCCCGGATTCATCAAGCCGTGGCCAGCATTTGACTGGCTCGTACCTGACAGTTTCGATTGGCACAAGACGTTTGGCCGCGATATCACGGACAAACGCAAAATGGGCAGCGACGAAGCGATTACGAACTTACTTATTAACGGGATTGAGATCCAGTAAACGCTTTTTCGCCTCGTTCTTCATCATCTCCATGGCGAAGGTTTCAGAGCTGTTCGTGACGATGATTTCTGAACGCGTTTCGCGGCTTGCGGAATCGTAAATCATCTTGCCGATGCAAATCACGTAAATGATCGTCCCGTCCTTGCGCTTAAGGCGGTGTTCGCAATACGCAATCGGATTGTTCGCCAAGGATTCCGCCACAAAACAAAGGTATTCCGTCAAGTCTTCCGGCGGAATCAAGTCTTGCTGCTGCATTTGATGTTCCTTGATATCTTCCCTAGAATATCCGGTCAACTTTTCGAAGTTGTCGTCCACATCAATAATCACATTATGCGGGTTCAGCACGTAACGGCTGTACACGATCTTATGGACATTATGCCCGACCGTTCCCGGTTCGCGTTTTAGCGCCTTCGACTGCTCCGACGCCGTATCGGCAGGCGTCTTCAGTTTTTCTTCGTCAGGAATAACATTCCCCACCATGCTACGGCAAATAGGAACAAATTCTTTCACCAAGTACGGGTCGAACTGCGTGCCGGCACAGCGTTCCAGTTCCGCAATCGCTTCATCTACCGACTTTGCGGCCCTGTAAGAGCGGTTGCTGACCATCGCATCGAACGCATCGACAACGCCAATAATTCTCGACAAGAGCGGAATTTCTTCTTGCTTGAGTCCATCCGGGTACCCCTTGCCGTCCCAACGTTCGTGATGGTGCAAAATCATGTCGGCGATTTGATTCAAGCCCTTGGAGCTCTTGGCAATCTGATAGCCCTTGTGAACGTGGGTCTTGATGTAATTCCATTCGTCGTCGGTCAGTTTGCCCGGCTTATTCAAGATGTCAAGCGGCACGCCGATTTTACCAATGTCATGCAACAGGCAAAGGAGCGAAAGATTACTTTGCTGTTTATCCGTAAGGCCGATCCGTTTTCCGAGTGCAGCACCCATACGTTGTGTACGGCGGACATGCGCTTCGGTATCGCTATCGCATTCCTGCAAGGCCCTTTCAAGCGAAGTCAAAAGTTCAGAATGAGCAGAACCCTTGTCCAACAACTTTTTCTGGCTCAGCGTTTGCGAAGCCGAGTCCACCACTTCAAGAATATCCGAATCATGCGATTCGACTTCGTCGACGGCGTACTGCAACTTGCAATTCAGCGCCGCCTTGATGGTTTTCATAATATTTTCGACTTCGTCCAGTTCCATGTGGTTCGCGAGGACGATCAGTTTTGCATCTTCGCCACGGACAAAGTACGACCACTGCGGGAAATTCTCACGCAGAGCGTCAGCGAGATCTCGCAGCATGCGGTCACCGGCATTACGCCCCTCGGTATTATTCAACACAGAAAGGTTGTTCAAGTCGCAGACAATCAACGTCAACGGGTAAATGAATGACGAAGATTCCTTTTCGACAAGAGCCTTAAAACTTTCCCAACTGCGGAAGCCCGTCAGCAAGTCCGTCTTCATGACCGTGTCCGAAAGGACAAACAAATTGGCCAGTTCACGTCCCTTTCCGTCCCTAATCTTGCGGTAATCGCAGCGGACCGACTTGGATTTTTCATTCTGAGGAATGTAGCACTGCACAGAATACACATCCCTAGATGTCAACAGTTTAATATTGCAGGCTTTAACGAACTCTTCCTGACGCAACAACTCATTGAAGTTCACGCTAGGGACAAGATGCGCCGATTTTGTATTGTGGAAAATGAACGAGCCCTTGTAATCAAACAGGACAATCCCCTGCTCAATATTTTCAAATACATTGTCCTTAAAATAGTTCAACACATCCATCACGGCATACCGGTATGACACGTATGCGCAAATCGGGAGCAAGCAATAGAAATGGATGGAATAATCCAGTTCGACCGCCGTAAACATGTCGAGCAAGAAATTCAGCAAAATAAAGATCGAAACAGAAATCATCACGCCCTGGTAGCGCTTTTTAAAGACCTTCGGCGCCCGGAAGAACCGAAAGACCACAAGTCCCATCGAGAAAAGGAACATCGCTAAAGCCATGAAATGATGGTAGTAGTAAAGAACACCCTTGTTCGCCGTATGAAGATGCAAAATGCCTAAGCCCGGTTTGCAACCCAAAGCCCAGCCAGTGAACGGGTTCACAATCCAAATCAAACAATCAAAAGCCAACGCGACTAAAATGACCTGCAACAAGATTCGGGTCCAGCGGGCATTCGACACATGCGCATAGTCCATCATGAAGCGCATAAATGAATACATCGCCACGGCAATGCTCACAAAGCAAAATGACGATAGAACAGAAAACTTGCCGGGGTGATCGACATAAATGCGGCACATGTAAAAAACAACCGACAATACGCCAAAAAGGGCACTAACGGCATTCCATTTTAATTCAAGCTTTTTGGATTTTACAGAACACAGCCCAACATAAAGTGCTGCCGCAATAACCACAAGTGATATAACAATAAAAGTAATAAGACTTCCATCATACATAATGCGCTCCCGAACATTATTTATACCATATACGAAAAACTAATCTTTTTTTACGCAATAGCAATGCGAAAAATCACAAAATAGGCTATTCAAGCCCTAAAAAGGCGGAATTCGGGCAAAAAGTGCCAATTAAAGGAATTTTTCTACGAAATTTCGATGGATATTCTTGTCGCCGTACTTGTCTTCGGGCGATTGGAGTTCTTGGGGAGTGTAGCCGCTGCGGAGACTTTTGAGGACGATTTTTCGCGAAGGTTCGTCGTAACAGAAATTGACGCGGAAAGTGCGGTAGGCAAGCACGCCCGTCTTGGCGTTTGCGTCAATTTCGAGGCGGCGGCGGGTATCGTCGAACGGTCCACGCACCAGCTGGATTTCGACAAAACTCAAGATGTCGAACGGGGAATTTTCGCGGAGCCATTGGAGGCGTTCGTCAAATGCAGGCGTCGTTTCGATGGTCCACAAGTCGCGTTCCTGGTCTTCGACCCAGCCCGCCTTTGCATCGGGGAAGGCATCCGCCATCGGGATGTACGGCTTGATATCGAGAATCGGCGTTTCGTTGAGAAGGTCCGCTTCGTCCACATACAACGTAATGCCTTCGATTTTGAGGAGGCGAACGCAGCTGAGGCCGATGGGATTGGGGCGGTAGGGGCTGCGGCTTGCAAAAGTGCCAACGCGGTCGCGGCCTTTAGGCGGGACTGGTGGGCGCGTCGTCGGACGCCAACCCGCATTTTCGTGGAACTGGAAAATGACCCAAAGGCGCTCGAAACCGTCGAGGTCGCGGAGGGCCGTTTCGAAATTATTTCCTGGATTCAGCACAATGCGGCCGGGATGGCCAGCAAACAGGCGCCCCTGACGGGGAGCGTCGTACTTGTAGACGGCATCGCCATAAAATGTACCGATGGGAAATATTTCCATAAAATTACCCGGAAAAATTACAGTTCAACAAACAAAATTTAATAATTTAAAATCATATGCAAAACGATCCTATTGAAATTCAAAACCAGGCGCAAAACGCCTCCAACGATCAGTCTATTGTGGGGCAGTTTTTTGAATCCGTAGCGGACCACGCTATAGACGAAGTCTTTGAATCCGCAATCGACAAAGTCATCAATGTTGCCAAGCCTATCGCGAATTCGGTCATTGACAATGCCGGGGCCGCTGTCAATTCAGTTATGGATGTTGCAGGTTCCGCGGCAAGTGCTGCCGCTGATGTTGCTGGTTCTGCCGCGAGTGCAGCGGCTGATGCTGCTGGGGCTGCAGCAAGTGCCGCCGTTGATGTCGCCGGGTCAATCGTCGGAAGTTTGCTCGACGGGATTTAATCATTTAGCGAGTTCACGCTTTATATTGAGCGGCCTTTTCGCAAAGTTCCAAAAAGTGGTCAAAATCACTGCGAAACAATTTATCCTGAACAATGCGGTATTTTTCCCATTCCGTTATGGCATGCGCCTGCGCTACTTCCATCGAAATTTTACCGGCATTCGTCAGCAACTCATGCTCCGTCGCTTCTAGAATTCGGTCAAGATGTTTCGCCCAGTCTTCCATTGTCATGGGACTGTCGCGAGCCCTCAGTTTGAACTATCCGGAAATTCCGGATAGTTGGATCATCCGGCAATTCTCCGTCATCCAAAATCTTAGAAATATGCTCGTTTATCGTGCGAACATCAACTCCGTACAGTTCAGCCATCATCTTTTGCGTCAGCCATACATTTTCGTCTTCGTATCGCATCTCGACGCTCTGCTCGGAACCACCCATCGCAGAAACATAAGTCAAATATTCCGCAGCCGAACTGCGAATGGAAACTGGAGTTATCTTCTTTAATTTCGCCATAAACTACTCATTTGTGCATTTTAATATAGGGAAAGTAGGACTTTCGTGTTGTGGATAAGTCGATAGCCTAAATGGTCGAAATTTTCGATTTATAACGGCTCATGTTTAAAATTTTAAACACTTGGGGCTACTTCAACACCAAAGTGCTACATCGCCAAGAAAATAAAGATTAGACAACCTTCGGAAGATGCTACAAAATCATTTGTGTCTGTTTAATAAACGCTTTCTTAAAAAGAAAATGAAGTCAACAATCAAACCCATTATCGAACAAAATGAAATAGATGATATTATTAACAAAGTAAAATAATCATCTATAAATAAATTCCATAAAACAACTGGCGAAAGAAGTGGAGATATTGTTAGCATATAAATCCACACTAACAATTCTCCTATTTTAAATTCAAAAAAAAGACACATTCCCAATATAATAGCCCAAAATAAATGATAGGCTATTATAAAAGCAATAAATCTTTTTGTGAAAAAAAAACTATTCATTATTAAATTCACCGATTTTTTCAAGAGATGGATTATCGACCAAATTAGAAGGATGAGGAACCCTACGTTCAAGAGAATTAATTGGAGATGTAGTTTTACCTTGGCTCATAAAAAGCCCCTATAAGATAAATGTAGAAAATGGGAAAGTAGGACTTTCGTGTTGTGGATAAGTCGATAGCCTAAATGGTCGAAATTTTCGATTTATAACGGCTCATGTTTAAAATTTTAAACACTTGGGGCTACTTCAACACCAAAGTGCTACATCGC
>Ga0265299_10003717_pt1 | contig 14727 bp, 11 predicted proteins | sample AusTroGonzalo_MG_4_FD_193485 | JGI IMG/M metagenome (GOLD analysis project Ga0265299, IMG submission 193485) | Bovine rumen microbial communities from tropical cattle in Woodstock, Queensland, Australia - Gonzalo_02 | ecosystem: Host-associated > Mammals > Digestive system > Stomach > Rumen ... | reverse complement strand
GATACCGCAAGCGAGGCTCTGGCGGTCTCCCTGGCTGAAAAAGCCAAGGTAGACCTTGACTATATGGCAGAGCTTACGGGAAAGGAAAAAGAAGCCATAACTGAGGAGCTTGCAGGAGTTATCTTCCGGAATCCGCTGACCGACCAGTGGGAGACAGCGGATGAATACCTGTCCGGTAATGTCCGTGAGAAGCTTTCCATAGCAAAGAACTATGCGGAAAATCACCCTGAGTATCAGGTGAATGTGGTGCATCTTGAACAGGTAATGCCGAAAGACCTTGAAGCATCGGATATAGAAGTCCGTCTTGGGGCAACATGGGTTGACCCGAAGTATATCGAGGACTTCATGCGTGAGACTTTCCAGACACCGGGATATCTTTTTGACCGGAATGTCATGGGCATACAGTATTCGGATGTGACCGGGCTTTGGAATGTAAAGGGTAAGAATGCAGACTATGGCAATACCCTTGCCAACATGACCTTTGGTACCGGCAGGGCGAATGCCTATAAGATACTGGAGGACAGTCTGAACCTTAAGGATGTGCGTATCTATGATACTATCGTGGAGGATGGCAAGGAAAAGAGGGTGCTGAATAAGAAGGAGACCACCCTTGCTGCACAGAAGCAGGAGGCAATCCGTGAAGCTTTTAAGGACTGGATTTTTAAGGATCCGGAGCGGAGAGCTGATCTTGTAAAGGTTTATAATGAGCGTTTCAATTCCACAAGACCAAGGGAATATGACGGCTCACATTTGCAGTTTCCGGGTATGACACCGGATATAGAGCTTAAGCCGCATCAGAAGAATGCGGTAGCTCATGTGCTGTATGGAGATAACACGCTCCTTGCACACTGTGTAGGTGCTGGCAAGACCTTCGAAATGACTGCGGCAGCTATGGAACTTAAAAGGCTTGGGCTTGCTCAGAAGTCGCTGTTTGTAGTACCAAACCACCTGACAGAGCAGTGGGCATCAGATTTCCTGCGTCTGTATCCCGGAGCGAATATCCTTGCGGCTACGAAAAAGGACTTTGAGCCTGCAAATCGCAAGAAGTTCTGCTCCCGTATAGCAACAGGCGATTATGATGCCGTGATCATCGGCCATACGCAGTTTGAAAAGATCCCGTTGTCACAGGAAAGGCAGGTGGCGATACTGGAGCGGCAGATAGATGAGATCACGGAGGCTATAGCACAGGCAAAGGCTGACAGGGGTGAGCGATATACCATCAAGCAGATGGAAAAATCCAAGAAGCAGCTCATGACAAGGCTTGATAAATTAAATGATCAGAGCCGTAAGGATAATGTTGTAACCTTTGAACAGCTTGGCGTAGACAGGCTTTTTGTGGACGAGTCGCATTCGTACAAGAATTTGTTCTTATATACGAAAATGCGGAATGTGGCAGGTATTGCACAGACTGAAGCTCAGAAGTCACAGGATATGTTTAACAAGTGTCAGTACCTCGATGAACTGACTGGTGGTAAGGGCGTGACCTTTGCAACCGGAACACCGATCAGCAACAGCATGACGGAGCTATATACCAATATGAGATATTTACAGTATGGTACGCTTCAGAAGCTGGGACTGGGACAGTTCGATGCATGGGCGGCTAACTTCGGTGATACACAGACGGCGATAGAGCTTGCACCGGAGGGAACCGGATACAGGGCAAAGACAAGGTTTGCAAAGTTCTTTAACCTGCCTGAGTTGATCGCACTCTTTAAGGAGAGTGCCGATATACAGACACCAGATATGTTAAAACTCCCTGTGCCGGAGGCAGAGTATGAAAATGTGACATTAAAGCCGTCCGAAGCGCAGAAGGAAATGGTGGCATCTCTGGCAGACAGAGCAGAGCGGGTGCGTAACCGTATGGTGGATTCATCCGTCGATAATATGCTTAAGATCACAAACGACGGGCGTAAGCTGGCACTGGATCAGAGACTCATGAATGATATGTTGCCGGATGATCCTAACAGTAAGTCCAGTGTATGCGTGGAGAAAGCATTTGAGATTTGGGAGGAGACAAAAGATAAGCGGTCGGCCCAGCTCATTTTTTGCGATTTGAGTACACCTAAAGGAGACGGAACCTTCAATGTATATGAGGATATCAGGGACAAGCTGATAGCAAAAGGAGTACCACCGGAAGAGATAGCCTTTATCCATGATGCAAATACCGAAACTAGGAAAGCGGAGCTGTTTAGCAAAGTAAGAAGCGGACAGGTCCGTTTTTTATTGGGATCAACGCAGAAAATGGGAGCCGGTACGAATGTGCAGGACAGGCTAATTGCTTTGCACCATCTTGATGTGCCATGGAGACCCTCTGACATTGAGCAGCAGGAAGGGCGAATCCTCAGACAGGGCAATACAAACCCAAAGGTAAAGATTTTCCGCTATGTTACTGAGGGTACGTTTGATGCGTACTCCTGGCAGCTTATCGAGAATAAGCAGAAGTTCATCGGGCAGATCATGACCAGCAAATCTCCGGTCCGAAGCTGTGAGGATATCGACGAGGCAGCACTCACCTATGCGGAGGTCAAGGCACTTGCTACGGGCAATCCGTACATTAAGGAAAAGATGGACCTCGACATACAGGTATCGAAGCTGAAGCTTATGAAAGCGAACCATACCAGTCAGAAATACCGACTGGAGGATAATATCGCAAAGAACTATCCTCAGCAGATATCGGCACTAAAGGAGCGTATCGCCGGAATGAAGGCAGATATTGCCACTTACAATGCCAACAAGCCTGCCGATAAGGATATCTTTACCATGACGGTAGCCGGTAAGACCTATGATGACAGGAAGGAAGCCGGTACGGCGATTATCGGCATCTGCAAGGAGATGAAGCAGGCAAATGTGCCTGTGCCAATCGGTGAGTATCTTGGTATGAAGATGAACGTTACCTTTGATTCTTTCAGCAGGAAGTTCACTCTGAATATGAAGGGGAACTTAAGTCATGCTGTAGAAATTGGTTCCGATCCGTTCGGTAACATCACCCGTATCGGCAATGTCATGGAGGGCATGACAAAGCAGCTTGAGGATGCGATAGCAAAGCTCGCAAACGTGGAGCAGCAGCTTGAAACGGCAAAAATCGAGGTTGAAAAGCCTTTCCCGCAGGAACAGGAACTTTCAGATAAGCTCGCAAGGCTTGCTGAACTGAACAGCCTGTTGGATATGGATGAAAAAGGCGAGGATGCAGTTGATCTTGATGAAGATGCACCGAAGCAGGAGCCTGAAACTGAGAAAAAAGAAGAACTTTCAGAACCAGATGTAAATGCAGATGAGGCAGAGGCTGTTTCTGATGGGGATATTCCAGAGGAATATAATCATTTGAATGTTGATGGCGAGGATAAAACTGATTCAAAACCTGCAGAAAAAGAAGAAAAGCGGTCTCTCATTGCAAGACTTAATGAGAAAAAAGATATCGTGGCAGCTATGGACAGGAATAGTCCTGATATTCAGAAGAAAAAAGAGACAGTTATATCTTAAATTACATGGGGCTTCGGGGAGAAATCTTCGAAGTCCCATAGAAAGGCGGACAGTAATGGATAATGAAAACATGAATAGCAGCCTTAATGATGCGGCAGTCATAAGCGCATTTAAGGATAAGACAAAAGAGATGTTCCATGAACTTGGGACGATGGACCCGGATACAATTGAATCCTTTGTGAAAAATCATGTGCAGGAGCTGATAACAGAATACAACCTTGATGTGACAATAGAGGATGTAGTGGTATCGGGAAGCCGTTGCCGTGGGATGGAAATGGAAGGCTCCGATCTTGATGTTGTTCTGTATTTCAGCGGCTCGGAGAGGGAGGATACCTTGTTTAATCTGCTCCATGAGGATGGAATTGTCATGGGAGGCGTAGCTCTTGACATAAACCCCATATCGCAGGAGCAGTCGGGAAGCCTTTCAGAGTATTTGACAGGCGTAGAGGCTTATCTTGCGGAGAAGCAGGCGCAGATGGCAGTGGAAGAGGAACAAAGTAAGGCATTAGATTTTCCACAGAAGGCTGAAACGATTGTAACTTATACGGTGGCAGAATGCGGTGAGTTTCACAGCATGGGTAAGTACCATGAAAACATAGCAACTATTGAAGAAGCAAAGGCAATATATGATGCTATACCGCCAGAGCATATGAACATGATTCCGGCAGTTGGAATCAATGTGCATACCGTTGGGGCAGAGGAAATGGATGATGTCCAGTGGGATTTCTTATATGGAAACAGGATTGGCCTCAATGACCTTGGATACCTTCCTGATATCAGAAATAATGCAGAGGCAGTATCGAAACTGACACAACTTATTGAGGCATTTCCTGATGCAGAGGTTGTTGGTAATCTGCCTGGGCATGGGGAATATGGCAGACAGCTTTCAGATCAGACTGTGGATTTGGATGCCATTAAGCCTGTATATGTGGACGAAGCGGCTAAACTTGCGGCGGAGATAGACAGATTCTCCAGTGATTTTGATCCTTATGAGTACAAAGATACGGTAGATAACTGGGAGGTGCAGGTACAGAATATCGCTGCTGATATCCGTAGTGGCAATTCCATGGATTATAAGAAGTATTTAGGGGATGTGCTATCGCAGAGTGATAATATTGAGGATGTTCGTAAGGCTGCAGAACTACTGATAAAGCTTGCAGAATATAAGCCGCTTGCCAAGGTTGAGGAGCTGGAAGAGGAGAACCTTAACCAGATTGACAACTATCTGAGCAACACCGTTCCCAAGGCTGAAGAGCGCAAGGAAATCCGAAATGTCGAACATGAGCGGATTGAGGAAGAAGAACGGAAGCGTAGATATAGGGGAAGACCGTCTCTTAGAGCAAGGTTAGCTGAGAAGAAAGCTATCGTGGCAGAGAGAGGTACAGTCCCCCAACCCGAAAAACAGCGAAAGGTGCAACGTGAGGTATTAGCTTTGCAATGTAATATTTGATTATAGGGCGTGGGGCTTTGGCTCTATGCTTTTTTGTATTATGGCCGAATTCTGCAAAAAATAGCCGAATTCTGCAAAGAATATAATTTAGTGTTTTGTTTTTTTGATAAAAGTCCGAAATAGTAGTTGAAAAAGATGGAACGATTGAACTATGTCAAGGAAGATTTTCTTTTTAGAATTTATAAATCCATATATTATACGAGGAGGTATTGATATGAACAATATGATTAATGTTGGAGGAATGATGGGCTATTATAATAACTATATTCAAGCAGTAAATAGGGGCTCAGATATAAAAAAAACTGATTCCAGTGTTCAAGATAGCAATGTGTCAAGTAAGACGGGGTTTGTGTCTGTGATAGATAGTAAGGTCGAAGCCAATTATACTGAAGGATTGCAAAAGGTGAATCATACTGAGGTGATATCTAAGAAAGATATGACACTGGATGAGTACAAGAAATATATTAGTGAAAAGATATCATCATTTCAGTTCTGCTCAGATGCATTAAATGATTCATATTCTGTGGACATTTCAGATGACGGATTTAAGGCAATGCAAAATGATCCTGAATATGAAAAGTGGGTATTAAATGAGCTGAAGACGACATTTGCCACTCCCTATCCATCGTGGGCTCGTGCGATTAGAAAGAATAGGTATTGCGTGATGCATTTTGGAGCTACAAAAGAAGAGTGTTATGGTATGAGTTGGGGAAATTCTTTTCAGAATGGTAGCGGAAGCAGAATATGGGAGAATAGTAGTTCTAAATCATTTTGGGTAAGACGTTCAAACAGGGATAATAAATCAAAAGAAATAATTGATGAAAAACGCAGAGCAGAGAAGCTGAAAGAGAAAGAAAGCATTGAACGAAGATTATGGAACAACCAAATAAAAAAAAGAAATGCTATGGTGAGTGAGATGATGCAAAAGGCAGCTATTAGTACATATGAGAGAATAGCATCAAATTATACTATATAATGCAAGAGTTTTCGAGAGTTTATTAGGTCAGTTTACAAGGAACTACACGCAGACCGTGAAACGGGCTGCTGACAACAAACGGCGCTATGCTCCCGGCTGGGTGCATAGCACCTGTTTGTTGCGGGGGTTTCCAAAGGGGGCAGCGCCCCATTTGGCACACGACTTTGCGGAGCAAAGTGTAGTGTGTTATACGCTCTGTCGGCGTTGCCCTGAAAATACCGTTGCCGCCGGGGAGGGCAAGGGCATTTGACGCGGCAGGAAAGCAGGGCTTTGTTTGGGGCTGGTAAGCCGGAAACAAAGGGCTGATTTCAGCAGCAGACAGGGCGTATTATGAAAGCCCCCGTCCCTCGTCCTCCGCCCCCGGCCTATGGGACAAAAAGTCCCAAAGCTCTGGACACCGTGACCAGATGTGTGGCCACACTCCGGGAAAAGTAGCAGGACGGCAGGAAACCGTCAAGGCTGAAATGAATGGGCTGACGCCCGGCCTTGACCGTTCCCCGCCGCCCCGCTGGATGGGTGGACAAGGTGGCCAATCCCTAAAAGTGTTTGGCCGCACTCGTTCATTTTGGGGCCTTTCTTCTCCCAAAATTGAAATGGGCGGGAAAGCCCTAAAATGGCTTTCCCGCCTTGATTACCCATTAGCAAAGACGGGCGAGACTGTCAACGGCGGCGCTGAAAGCGCCGTTCATCTTGACCGTTGACTGGCTCGCCTGGCTTTGCTACTGCCCGTAAGAGATGGAAAAACAAGATGGAAAACAAGGTTAAAAATGGTTGACAAGTCTATCGGATGTGTGTTATACTGTGCGACAGTTTGAGATTGGAAGGAGGCTTACGTGTGTTAATTTGTGTACGCTAATAAGCAATAAAAAGTAGAAGTACCTTTCCACATGATGGTGGGCTTTTTTTGCGTGCGTATGCAAAGGAACACGTAGGTTTGACACGAGCAGTCTTTGAACTGTATCGTGGTGTTTTTTCGTGCTTTGTTGTTATGCAGGCGTCTGCCCTCTCTGTGGGACAACGCCTGCTTTTTATTGCAGAAACAAAGGAACAATGCAATAAAAAAGGAGGTTCGCATTATGACCCAAAACAACAATTCATGGAGAAAAACTTATTTTACACTTCTTGCCGGACAAGCAATATCCTTTATTAGCAGCGGTATTTTGCAAATGGCCATTATCTTTTATTTGGTTGCGAAAACTAATTCTGCAATCATATTGACGGCGGCAACACTGATTGGATTTTTGCCGCAAGCCTGTTTAGGCCCGTTTGCAGGTGCTTTTGTTGACCGGCACAGCCGTAAAAGCGTAATGATTGGTGCGGATTTGATAATTGCCGCCGCTGGCGGTATTCTGGCGCTGGTGGCGTTTTACATGGAATTGCCCGTATGGTCTATTATGGTTGTCCTGTTAATCCGAAGTGCGGGAACTGCTTTTCATTCTCCAGCATTCAGCGCAGCAACACCTATGATTGTGCCAAAAGAGGAACTTACAAAATGCGCTGGTTACACGCAGACCATGCAAGCAGTAAGTGCGATTATCAGTCCAGCTGCCGCAGCGTTTTTATATGCTGTTTGGCCTCTTAATGCAATTATATTGTTAGATATTGTGGGTGCAATCCTTGCCTGTGTGACTGTTGCGATTTCGTCCATACCAACGCCTGAACTATGTCCAGAAACGAAAAGACAACAGTTTTTACAGGATATGAAAGAGGGGTATGTGGTATTAAAGCAAAACAGGGGCCTCTTTGCTCTGCTCTGGATTGGTGTAATTTATATGTTCTTTTATATGCCAATCAGTACGCTTTTTCCTCTCATCTGTATGTCATACTTCAAAGGAACACCGGCCCATGCCTCTGCCGCTGAAATTGCTTTTGCGGTTGGTATGCTGCTTGGCGGAGTCATTCTGAGCATTTGGGGCGGTTTTAAGAAACGGCGGTACACCATCGGTCTTTCCGTTCTCCTGATGGGCGTTAGCAATATGCTCTCCGGGCTTTTGCCGCCAGACGCATTTCTTGTCTTTGTTGTGTGCTGTACTGTTATGGGAATTTCCGCTCCATTTTACGGTGTGCAAAATGCGATTTTTCAAGAAACGGTCAAACCAGAATATCTGGGGAGAGTTTTTTCTCTACTGACAAGCGCCGCTTCCCTCGCCATGCCGTTTGGCCTTGTCATTTCCGGGCCTCTGGCGGAGCGGCTGGGAGTTGAGAAATGGTTTGTCATTTGCGGAATTGGCATTATCATCGTTGCGCTTGCCGTATTTTTACTACCCGGTTTGAGAGAGATTGACAATACGCAATAATCAACTGCACCTTTTTCTATTACTAAACAAAATGCCTGGATGGTGGTTCTGAAAAACCAGAACCGCCGTTCAGGCATTTTTTATCTTCGTCCTCTCTGCGGTTTTGGATTCTTCAGCAAGTCGGATTTTTCCGCAATCTTTTTCAGCCACTTCCGTTCTTCTACTGACAGCTTCCTAAAATTCAGCTTGAGCCGTTTGCAGATAAACGCCAAGTACGCTTGTTCCGTGTCGCTGTCCTGGCTGACGATTTCACCAGCAGTTTCCAGCATTTCTTTTAGCGGGTTATCCTCTGGGACGCTGAAAAAATCGTCCTTGTGTGTTTCCCGCAGAGCAAGGGCAATCCCGTTTATGTCCCGTTGTATCACATAGCGGCAAAACTCGTCCTCATCAATATGGGCGGTGATAAGCTGTCTTAACTGCGTATCACTCATGCCAGGATTATGCTTTTTTATAACAGTTGCGCTCATCGTGTCCACTATGGCGTTTGCACCCTGCGCCTGTTTCAGTGCCGTTCCGTTCACATAGATTTCAAGGTCAGCCATCAGCCGGGGGAAATCCGGGTGCGCCGCCAGCTCACACAGCAGGGTATTGTCTATCCTCCCGCTTTTCAGCAGGTCAATCATTTCATCACTCAAACGCAGGTCTGCAAGATCGGCGTTTGGGTGATTTTTCATTTCAGACAGCCCCAGCAGATAATCAGCGGTCACACCGTAAAACTTCGCCAGCCGGATAAGGGCATAGTGGCTGATGTCCTTGAAGTCTTCCGTTTCGTAACTGCCCAGCGCAGACTTGGAAAGCCCGGTCTGCTCCGCAAGCTGCCCCAGCGTCAAGCCACGCTCCACACGTAGGTCTTTTAATCGCTCTTGTATGGATAAAGACATATTCACCCTCCTTGCTAGCTCAACGAAAGAGAAGCCGTTATGCTATGTACTATGCTCATAGCATAACGGCATAGGCATTTACAGTTTTATTTTACCATTTGCTACATCTTCACGAAATTTATCAACAAGCTTCGCTGTCAGCTTGGATTTACCGTAGTGTTCAAGTACAAAAGTACGATAACTTTTTCCATCTACAAGCACATCACTTTTTCTGCATTTTATAGCCTTTTTCTGCTAAGAGCGATATAGGCGGTTGAAGATCTTGACGATATTCATTTAGTATTGAGTATATCGTTATGAGGTATGAAATATTAATGTTGGAGGGATCACACTGTGATTAATATAGCTATATGCGATGATGAAAAACCTTTTCAAGAAAAAATGAGAAAAATAATCGCCCTCTATATGGAACGGAAAGAAGTAGAATTTTCAATAAGTACTTTCGGTAATGGAAGAGATTTGCTGAAATATTGCACTGAGTCGGATCAAGAGACGATTGTATTTCTTGATATTAATATGGATGTAGTTGATGGAATTGAAACCGCCACAAGGATTCGTGAATTATCTTCTAGCATATATATTGTATTTGTAACGGCATATATCAAGTACTCTCTTGAGGGTTATAAAGTAAAGGCTGTAAGATATATTATTAAGGGTGATAAAAATTTTGGACAATCAATAGAAGAATGTATAGATGTCATTCTTGAGGATATGGACTATGGAGTAAAAAAGTTAGAGTTTTATTTTCGCGAAGGGAAAAAGGAACTTTCTATTGATAATATAGTATATATCGAAAGTAATTTACATACTATAACCTTTCATGTTTCTAGATGTAATAGCAAAAAATATACTATGACGGCAACTCTGAACGAGATAGAGAACAGACTAAATGAATTTGGTTTTTTAAGGATACACCAGAGTTTCCTAATAAACCTTTCGCATTTGAAAATAGTAAGGACATATATTGCTGAAATGGATGATGGGACAGAATTACCAATTCCACGTACAAAATATCGTATAGTTAAAGATGCCTATGTTGAATATAAGGGGGAGATTTAATGTTTGAAATGTTAAATAACCTTTCTGTTATAGCTTTAGAGGTCATTTGTAACAGAATATATTTTAGTGCACTATATAAAGATAGAAAATCTATAACTCAGAGACAGTCGTATGTTCTTGTTTTGATCCAGGTTATTGCTTTTTTTGGAGTGGGTTATATATTTAAGAACAATGTTGTACTGCGTGAAATTTTTATATTATTAGTAATGACTGGAATCATGTGCTTGTTAAAAGAGGGGAGTATATGGAAGATTTTTATTGCAGCTCTCATTTTTATGGTTGCTCTAATAGCATTAGATTTAATAACGCTAGGAATGATATATGCATTATTTGAACAGTTTGATGCCAGTGACATAGGTAATACTTTATCAGGAAGGCTAAGTGTTATTATAGAGAAGTCGCTATTAATGCTGATGGCTTTGTCTGTGAAAATGAGATCAGATAAAAAACAGGGCAAAGGGCTTGTAAAAACAGAATGGATTAGGTTTGTCTTTTTTCCAATATTTACTATTGTTGTTGCCATGGCAATGTCTGTTGCATTTTGCAAAATCAATGATATGCGTCAGGCGAATGTATTATATGCAACAGCATTTGGAATGGTTCTCATGAACATATTCATGTACTATTTAATTAACGATATTATTGAGAGGGAGGTGGGCTTAAAAGAAAGGGAAGCGGAATATGCTCAGTTCAAGAATCAAGTGGATATATACAATACTATGCGTGAAAGCTTAGAAAGGCAAAAAGAACGTGCACATGAATTTAAGAATCATATCTTATGTGTGGATGCTTTGGCCAAAGAAAAAAAGTATAAAGAGTTGGAAAAATATGTTTCTGGTATAAATGAAGCATTGTATATGGATAGAAATGCAATAGATACAAATAATGTAATAGTAAACACTATTCTTAATGAAAAGTATAATGAGATGATGGATAAAGGGATAATATTTGTCTTCCGCATAAATGATCTATCGTCGATAAAAATAGAAGATGAGGATTTAGTTGTTATACTATCAAATCTATTGGATAATGCCATAGAGGCTTGTCAAAAATGCGAAGGGAAAAGAACGATAAAGATGAAGTTCATGACTGAGAATGATATTGTAATATTGTCAGTAAAAAATACCAGTGTAGGTACCTGTAGTATTGAAAATGATAAGATAGCAACAACGAAGAGATTTAGAAGTGAAGAACACGGCATAGGGATAAGAAATATAAAAAATGCTATAAAAAAATATGGAGGAACATATTCAATCAAAAGTAATGAGGATGAATTCTATTTTGCAATAGTGTTTCCTAAATGTACCAAAGAGTAATTTTGATGGAGCGGAGCATGATCCGCTCTATTTTTTTGTCTTTATATAGCCGAATTCTGCGTAAGATAGCTGAATTCTGTGCAAATACTTGAAGTAAGAGACATTTTTGGTATGCTAACCATAAGCAAGAGAATATTGATTTAATTATATGGAGGTTAGGTTTTTGTTTAGAGCAGCAGTTAATGCAATGATATTACATAATATAATAAATCCGGCAATGAAACAGCAATATGAGTATGCTATAGAAATAATGATAGAAAGATTTATTACTATAGTATCAATGCTTTTAATAAGTACATGTTTGGGAAAGACCGTTCATGCAAGCTTTTTTTTGATTTTCTTCATGTTACTAAGAGGACATACCGGTGGTTATCACGCAAAGCACTTTTTTGTCTGCTACTTAGAATCAATGATAGTTTTTGTGCTGTTAATGATATTTGGAGACAGAATCCTATCATATCAGGTTTTGAATTATACGGCTTTGGCTTCGTCTTTTGTCTTAATAATGATTGTTGGCACAGTAAATCATCCCAATATGAATTATAGTGATGCTGAACTCAGGGAATCCAGAAAAGCAGCAAGGTATATTCTGATATTGGAAATGTTCGTTATATTATCCCTAAAAGTAATGGGAGCATCTGAGCAATGCATATGCTTCATGTCTTGGGGGATTGTATTGTGCGCTATAAGTATAGTGATAGCAAAAATAACAAAACAGGAGGTAGTAAGATGAAAGAAAAGGGAAGTGTGAAGAAGGCTTTGCTGAAGGTGTTGGCATTGATGGCAGAAGATGAAATGGAGGTAAACATTTATAGTTGGCCGCCTATCTGTGCGGGAATATTACATCAGCCGGAGAGACCGAACAATAGAATAATTAAGGAAAAATAAAAATGAAAAGGTGTGGAGTTGTGATATTATCTTGATTCTTATGGAGGTATAAGTATGAAATCGAGTATTGCTTTTAATCGAATAATGAAAGGTGTTTTTGCTATTGGTATTATGATGCTATTTTTTGGTATAACAGGAAATACTGCGAGAGCTGCAAGTACAAATGAAGTTGAGCCGAATGATACTATGGCAACAGCCCAATCAATAAGTGCAAATAATGAAACTGCTGCAGGAGCCATTAATGGTTCTTATTCAGGACAACAAGTTATAAATGGATACACGTCAAATACAGACGAAGATTGGTTTGTTGTATATTTAAACAGTGGTGTAAACTACTTAACCTGTAATGGAAATACATTTGATTATGAGGTTAGAAATTCTAGTGGTGATACCGTAAGAATTGGAACATATACGAAAATTGGTTTTGGTCCCACTGCATACAGTTTAAATATTCCTTCTGACGGTTATTATTATGTAAAAATTACTGGTATATTATCAACCTCAAATAGCTATCTGTTTTTGATTGGAAGTCCGACATATTCTGTATCAAGCGGTGTGATAAGTTGTGCAGAAGGAACTATTTCTATGACTTCTGGTGGGGGTAGTCAAACTGGTCATTTTTACGGAAACTCCGTATCATTTCCTGAAGATGCTATTGTGTACTCTGTGCAAATGAATGGTGTACGAACAACTTCTGTGAGCTCTATCCAATTAAGTAATGCTTCAAGTGGGAATAGTATCAATTTGAATACATACACTTGGGATAAGAGTGGTTTGGTTGGACTAAATATGCCTGCCTCTGCTACGTGGACTGCCGTATTTGGCTATAATAAGGTTACAACATTTACACCGTCCTTGAGAGTTAATTATGTATATCCTGTATATTCCACTATGGTAGACTAATACTATCATTATATTTCATGATCCCGGATTCAATTATGAACATGTCACACTAATGGCTTAAAATTTGCATTTTATAGGCGACTGTACATAATTGATTCCGGGTGTTTTAGTTATATATGTACTCTGCCGATATATATTTATGAAAAAGCTCATTTTTATTGTAATTTAGTAATCAATTAGAGGAGGATGATGATATGAGAATATCAGGTGTGAATTTTTATAAAAATGTTTTTAATTCAGAATCAAAAAAAAGAAATCGGCTAAATAATAATTCTGGTATAAAAAAGGATAAATACATCCATTCGGATATTTCTGTGCTGCAGACATATAATAAGCATCAACTGAACGCTAAAAAATGTCCTGACTCGGTTCTGGATATGATCAATTTTGAAACATTGGATCTCTTTAAGCAAGGGAGAGATAAAGAACACAGCATAATTGTTGGAAATACGGAGTATCTCAAGAAGGATCTTCCCAAAGTAGATTACGGAAGATGTAGCGAAATAAAAGCAGTAAACAATAAAGTTGTGTTTGATAACAAGCTTTATTATGGATACCAGGACAAGAGTGGGAATAAACATGTTTTTGCTTGTTTGAATAATAGATTGGAACAACCATATTCTGATCTCATATCCGGCAGACAGAATAATGATAGTTTTCAGATTTGCAAGTTCTGGAATATGTTGTCTAAAGATGGGACGTACCTTGGCATGTATTATTCAAATGAAAAGCAGAAACAGATGTTGAATGATGCAGGTATTACACAGGGATTTTTTTCTGTACAGATTGGAGATAATAAGCAAGATTATTACTATTCAAATGGAAACGCAGGCGTTGCTGTAAGGCGGTTTGAGTATGATGCAACGTATGATATGTTCGTGAAGCGTGGAACGGCATTATTTAATGAGTATGAGGTGGGTTCTATTTTTAAAATCGGAGGAAAAGAATATATTTTAAATGAACAACGAAAATTGGATATCCCTTATGGTGAAGATATTTTTGATATAGAGTTGCCGAAAAAAGAAGTTGAATGACACAAGGAAGGCCTTAATATAAATGGACATTTTATTAAATATTTGATTTGCTTAAAAATACATAGGTTTGATAGCATTCTGAGCATTTAGTTTCAGACAAGATGGATGGGATATGGAACAGGACACTAATATATAACTATAACATGGCAGTATAGAACAACAAAAGTATTATAGGTAATTGCGAACGAGCTTAGCGAGTTTCGCAATTACCTAACTGATTTTATCAATGATATTTCGCAATAGCCAGCAATGAACGCTTGCATTGCGCAAGACGTTACATTATCTTCTGAAACATATAGCGCACCTTGTCCAGGCAGCTGTTTGGACGGCGGGGCTGGATGACTGGCTTGCCGACAGCGGCCTGATACCCTTTCAGTTCTGTAAGGCATACGCTCTGCCCGTTGGTGTAAAAGGCCAGATCAGTACGGTATGCCTGTATACAG
>Ga0265299_10003712_pt1 | contig 14743 bp, 45 predicted proteins | sample AusTroGonzalo_MG_4_FD_193485 | JGI IMG/M metagenome (GOLD analysis project Ga0265299, IMG submission 193485) | Bovine rumen microbial communities from tropical cattle in Woodstock, Queensland, Australia - Gonzalo_02 | ecosystem: Host-associated > Mammals > Digestive system > Stomach > Rumen ... | reverse complement strand
ACGCAAATTGTGAAATAGAATGTGTTCATGGTATTGACTTAGACCAATGTGCAGCAGAAAAAATTGAAATTAAAGTGGATTTCAAATATTAAAAGTTTAAAATGAAACTTTTTTTCTTGACCTTGCCATTTACAATAGCAAGGTCTTTTATTATATTCATTTTGACAACTTGAAAAAGGAGATTAACTTATGAAGTGGCGGATTCGCAAAATGTATGTACCAAGGTATGACCGAGACCTTTATATTCCTGAATATAAGGGTAGAATATTTTGGAAAAGTTTTGAATACGATACTTACTGCAATACTATTAAAGATACACACAATATGTGTAATAAGTTTGAATTAGTTCGTAGCAACTTTGAGCATTTTATGGGTTTTACCAAGTTAGAATATGCCGAAGAAATGATTTCTTTCTATGAAAACAATTATTTACCTAGATTGAATAAAGATACCAAACCAAAAATCATAAAAGTAACTTGTACAGAGGAGAACTAAAAATGAAAGATATTCTTGAAGATATTAACGATTTCATAACTAGCCCACAAGATGAAGATGGCGAAAAAGTAGGTGGATTTACTGTCATATCATACCTATTTGGTGCTTTAGGTTGGCTATTGGCATATTTCTTGGTATATCAATACCCCGTTTGGATAGCATTTGTTTCTTGGGGATTATCCGTCTGTTTTGGTATTGTGTGGTATAACATCAGTGATGATTATGACACAAGAAGTAAAATCACCCATTATGCTTATGCTTTTATTGCAATAATATTAAATGGTAGTTGGTTAATTGCTTTCCCTCTTATGGTTGTGTTTGCAGTTATCACAATGCCTTTGTGGATTGGTTCTTTAATCAAGAGGTAAGATATGTGGGCTTTGATTCTATTTACATTTTGGTGGATGCCACAATCAAGTGATGCCGGTAGTACATTGTCAATGCCCGGCTTTAGTTCAAAGGAAACTTGTGAAAAGGCTGGCAAGCAAATCATTGAAGATTCTGGAAATGTAGTTAAGTTTAAGCGAGCTAGTGTACCTGGTATGCCTCCTTATAACACTACACAAGAAAGAACATTGTATTATCATTATCAGTGCGTAGAGGTCAAGTAATGAAAGATGAAGTTTACAACAAAATCTTTGAATCCTTGAAGTCCATTGGTAAGATGAATGTAGATTATGCAGTAAATTTTACCGAACTTTACGCAACCCACTAAAAGGTAATGAATATTTCAATGAAGGGTTACACATTTACGGCCTACTATGAAACAGACCAATTTTGTATGCAGTACCCTAACATACGGGGTGTTAGTCAAGTAATCTTTTGGGAAAAAGAAGGTTGTGATAGTTTTTGTGAATCGTTAATCCATATCGCACAGATTAAAGAAGTTGGTGAAGTATGTCAAATGGAACAATGATGAACAAGATTCAATATATTTCCGAACACACATTGGGTTTTGCGTATGAAGGTGATGATGTTCTTGGGCAACCTTCACCAGAATCACCAATATGTTTAGCTTTGCTTTGTAGGTTAAGTAATCGTATTGATACTGTAAAGTTTTCTAGGGATAATTCAAATGCAACTACGAAATTGTTTTGGATAAAGTTACCTAATATGTTTGGTACACCTGACCCAATGAAGGATTTTGTTAAATTTCTTGAAGAGCATTTGTATGAATTTTTCAAGGATAAGAAAGTGATATTTCATTCTTGTAAAATGCAGTGCAATGACAATCATTTTATGTGTGTAATTAAAGTGGAATATACGGAGTACTAATGGACGAAACATCAAAGACCTTTGTGAAGTGGGAAAAGTTTCTTAGGAAACATCCAAATTTTACTGGCGATTTAGAAGTTGACCCGGAACTTTGTGCGAAACTTTTGGCTAACCAAGAAGAGTTTGAAAAGAAAACCATACTTGATGTAGCAAAGAAAAACCATAAGAAGAAAAGGAAAAAGAAGAAATGAAAACAGTATTTGCAGCATACTATAAACAAATAGGTGGTGGCAAGTCATTTATAAAATTCTTTGAATCAAGACAAGATGCTGAAGTATATTTGACAAGTGATGCCTACTATGGTAAATTATCTGACCAGTTTGATTTGGATTATAAGTTTAAAAAACTTGAAGAGGATTATGAAATTGTGGAGCGTTCCCTAGTAGATGTTTTGAATGAAATATATGCTTGGGGTAAGGACACCGAAGATAGATTGAATTATCATTCATTATAAGGAGTAAAAATATGACAAAATACTTTGTAAAGAAAGATGGCAAATTCTTAAAAACGATTTTGGAGTTTGATGCCAAAGCCTATCCTGCAGAAAAACAAGCAGAAGAATGGGTAGCCTATGAACAACGCAAGAATCCTGGTTCAACCTTTGAATTGTTTTCTTGGGATGGTTGGATGAATATGGAAGTAGTAAAGAAATTGGAAGAAACCGGTTGCTTAACTAAGATTAATTGGAACTGGGATAAGAAATACATTCCAGAAAGAGAAGATGAAGAGGATTGGGATATTACCTAATATGACAAAGAAACAAATTACAGATATGCTTTATAATGGTCTAAGTTACGAATGGATAGAAGATAACTATGCCCGTTCTCGTAGAAGTTATGACCTTGAATTGTTCTTTGATAATCTTGATGGTGTTTGTATTGAAGATGAACAACATCCAGTCTATATGAATTTCAAGGATTATCTTGAAGTCAATGAATTGACTGAAAAGAAATTCTTTAATAAGTGGTTGGGTATTATTAGGGAAACCAAGGAAGGACAAAAGTATATTAACAAGGTTCTTGATTATCAAAACAATGATGTTGGTGAATACATTGGTTTTGAAAGAGCCAAGAAATATACTGACGATGAAATTAAAGAATTTTTTAGGAATTGTTGGTATTCTTAATGACATTAGACGAAGCAATAGAACATTGTGAAGAAAAGGCAAAGTGTGGTGATTCTTGTGGAAGGGAACACAAGCAACTTGCTGAATGGTTACGAGAACTAAAAGTGTTTCGTAAAATTTTCAAAGAAAATGTAAAAGAACAACCTAAACATAAACGAGTTCACGGCGTAGAAGATGGTGAACCAGAAGAATGGTAAAGGAGATACTATGAATAGTACAGGTGTAGGAGCAGTAGATGCAGCACTTTATGCTTATGAAAAGCGAGTTCAAGATGGTACTGAACAAAAGGGTGCTATCAAAAGACAATATCCAATCCTTGACCCTAACTACAAACTAACAGTAGAAGATGCAATTTTGATGTTTACAGATATGGCAAAGGATAATCCTGAATCAGCAGATATGCACAATCAAGTTGCAGATTGGCTAAGGGAACTAATGAGTTTGATAAATGAAGTAGATGAAGATGAGGATTACTAATGATTAGTGCTAATGAAATACGAACGAAGTATTTTAACGATGATGTAGATGCTAACATTAAAGATATAATGAATAGTATTGAAAAGAAGATTGTTGAATATGCTGAAAAACACAAGGAATGGTTGATAGTCCAAGTTCCATCTAAGTATAAGGATTGTATAAAATCATCATTGGAAGATTTGGATTATACAGTTTGGTCAAGTGCTATTGGTGAGCCAAAAGAAGATTTGTTACCAGGTAACAAATTTATTACAATTTGTTGGGAATAACTTGAACCGTATCAAATAAGGGTTGCTAATGATTGAAAACAATAAAGATGAAGATATACTTGCTGCCGGTTGCTTTGGTGTAATTATGGCAGGTATGTTTATCATAGGAATTTTAATGTTTATGGGAACAGGTGGTTAATTATGGCATACGAAGTATTAGAGAAAGATGAACACGGATATGCTATTCACGATATTGAATCTGATGGCTATGAATCTTGGATTCAAAATTATTATACAGAAGATGGTAAATTTAAAGATTTGAGAATTATACATTCCAAGGTTCCGCCTGGTTATAGAAGTGAATGGACTAATAAAGTTTGGGAGAATGGTTATGACCTTTATTCAAAATACAATGAAAAAGGTGAAATGATTGCCGAATATTGTACAGATAGGTTTAATAACAATTTCTTTCTTAATTGGGTTTACTCAAACTGGCATATTACGGTTATAAACAAAGTAAAAGGTTTGACTTACCAAGAATACAAAGATTGGTGTAAAGAAATTGGAGTAAAGGTAGATGAAATTACGAATAATTAAATATGTTCACGGCAAGGATAGGGGTTGCAAGGAAGATGTTGTTTGGTACATTGAACACGATGATAGCATTGACCATAACAAGGTGTGGATAACTTGCTGGCCGGAAAATGGTGAAGCACCATATTCTGTGGAAGGGTTTGACCCAAGAATGGTTTATTATTCGGAAGCATTAGCTAACAAGGCTTTTGAAAAAATCAAGAAATGGTATTTGACACCAACCCATATAACAGTTAGAGAAGAAGAATTTGAACCTTGGTGGAAAAAGAAAAATGATTAGTTTCGCAGATAAAATAAAAGAAATATCTTTTGCTTTGTTTGATATTCAATACGAATTTGAAGGTTATTCAGATAACCACGATGTATATTTCAAATTTAGGGAATATAAGATTTGTTTGTCAAAATCAAAAGATAATATTTGGCTTTCAAAGAATGGTAGTAAACTTGTAGAAGGCACTTGGCAGGAAGTAAAGATTCTTGAACAAATTGGAAAAATCTTTGTAGGAGATGCTCGTAAGGTATGAATCACTATGATGAACTTGATGATGAAGAATTGGATTACATCTGCGATTATTGTAAAAAATCCAGAAAAGTGTTTTTCATAATCCTTGGTGTAGTAATTGTTGCTTTCACAATAGGTATGTTAATAAAGGATGGTGTACTTTGAATAAATTACTTTATAGAATTTGGTTGTTTGCTTTTGATATGTGGGGCAAACGAGATAAGAAAGGCAAACGAGCTGGTATTTGGATTAAGATAATGGATAAGGTTTGGCCGATTATCTACAATAGAACCACACTTGAAGAAAGGTGGGAAATCTATTATCAACTTACCCCAAAGAAAAAGAAGAGTAAATAATATTTTACAATTTAAACTTAATAAACCCATTGACAAACACAATGGGTTTTTGTATTTTTAGTGCATAACTAAACATCAACCATAAAACAGGAGATAAACTATGAAGAAGTTTAAGATTACTTACAATGTTGGCGAATTTACCGTACCCGACAATGCTACCGACGAAGAATACGATGAACTCAAGGCCGTTGCCCTTATGGGAATGAACCTCAAGGAAATTAAGCCGGAAAATGTCAAGGTGGAACTTATTGATGCCCCCGACGAAATCAAGCAGAAGTATATCATCAACAAGGATTGTCACGATTAATGAAAGTCAAGACAGTACAATGTAAAAACTTTGAAATGTGGAATTGGAGTCCAATGATGTTACTCGGAAAGACTCCTAAAATCAAATTCGTTTGTGGCGAATGTGAAAAAATTTCTGAAGGTCGCAGTGATACTATTGGAAGTAAGGGGGCTTACATTCAATGTAAATGGTGTGGCACGATGAATACAATTCCAATTACAATTAGTGAAGTCTAATGGATTACAAAGAGTTCAAAGATAAATTGATAAACCACTGCAAAGACGGTGGTTTGTATATTTCTGATAATAACGATGGTGTTTATTTAAAATTAAGTCTTTCTTACACTATTTTTATGTTTGAAGTTCGTAACTACTATGCCGACACACCTGGATTTAAGTATAGATTAAGTGGTTGTTTTCCTACACATTTTAGCGAAAAGATTGTTTCGTTTGATGAAGAATTGTTGGATAAGTGTATAAAGATTGCTAATGTTTGGATTCTTAAAAGAAAGAAAAGAATAGTAAACGAAAAAAAAGCTGAATTGGAAAGATATTTTGATAATTGATATTCGTCAAAGATTAGTTGATTTGGGTTTGGAAGTATCTAGCCTTAATTACCGGATAAACTATTATGTGATTCCAGGTTGTAGTACTCATGTAGTTTGGTTAAAGAAGGATTGTATTGAAGTTACGAAAGATATGTACATTATCAATTGGAGTTGGGGTAGTTCTATATCATCACCTGTAGACCCTTATAAATTTTATGACTTTTTTGAAGCTGAAGCACAAATAAAAATGATTGTGCGAAAATACAAGGAACTACAACTTGAACTTAAAATGGAAAAGATTCGTGAACGGTTAAAAAACTTAGAAAAGGACTTTGAAAATGAATGATAAAGTTGCTCATACGATATTAACAAATCTTGGTTTGAAAATTTATGGTGAATCAACTTACTATTATGAAAATAGTTCTAAATGTTTGGTTTGGTTATTTCCTACTATGGGTGGTTGCAGGGTAGTCAAAGATTTGTATATTTTAGGTGGTGATTTGATAACAATGACTTTTGAAACTTTCTTTTATGAAGATTTCAATGAAGCCGCTATTCAACAAATTACTAAGTTAGTGAAAAAATACAAAGAATTGTTGGTTGAAATTAAAAAGAATGAATTAGAAAAGGATTTTGAAGATGATAGATGAAAAAATAGAAAAACCATTATTGGATTTAGGCTTGGTAAAAGGTTACTCAGATTCACTAAAACAATATTATCGTTTACCATCAATGGATTTTCATTTGATTTGGGTTTATTATGAGGATGGTAGATGTTGTGTACCAAATGACTTGTATGGAATTGAAGGCTCTATCGTAACATCAGTTGGAACAAGAAGTTTTAACACCGTTTCCGTTGCTATTCCATTTCTAAAAGGTTTAATTAGAAAGCACAAGGAATTGTTGGTTAGACTTAAAAAGCGAGAACTTGAACAGGACTTTGTAAATGAGTAACTTATCTGAAATGAAAACTATGTTGGACTACACTTTCTATCAAATGGCAAGTGGTGTGGAAGGCTTTGATGAAAAGTTGGAAAAATTCAAAGACGAATTGTTAGAATTTTGTGAACAACTTGGTTATAAGATTGAAAAATATTCTTATTCAGATGGAACTTGTCACTTGGTAGAATTTACAATTAAAGATGAAAATAATCGTGATTATGATGTAACCTTATTTAGCTTTAATGTTCGTATAAAGAACAAGGTAAGTTATCTATATTTGGACGATGAAGTAAGAAGTATCTTGAAACACCGTAACGATGATATATTTATCTATCTTGAAAGAAATGATGAAATGTTATATAGCTGTAATCTTGATGATAAGTTAATTGAATATAAGAAATTAGCTACCGATTGGGCAAAGTTATTGAAAGAAAGAAAAATTGATAAAAAGAAGGCAGAACTAGAACAAGATTTTATTAAAGATGAAGTTCAAGAAGAGGTTCAAGAAGAAAAAGATTTTTCTGATAAACCCTTGCCAATCCACAAAAGATTTGCTAAAAATATATTAAGTATTTTTAAAAAGGATTCAAAATGAAAATGGAACAAGAAAAAAGACTAGAAGAATTATTTGAAAAGTACAAGAATGACTTTGATGGAGGATTCTTAAATGCGTTGGTTGAATATTCTAAGGAAGCCTTTAATAAGTTAAAGGAACTTGGTGATAAGGCTAAGGTTTGTGATTTGCACAATTACATAGTTTCTGCCTACAAGGTTGGTAAAGAAAGACAAATTAAAAATGAAATTAGACTTAGGAATGAAATAAAGAAATTGTATAGATGAGTATGACTAACGAGCATAAGTTACAAGTATTGAAGAAAGTAGGTGAAGAATTTAATTTGCCTTATGTGGAAACAGGCGGCGGCCGCCATCGTTGGTTTTTGCCATTTGAAGAAATATCTTACGATACTTGTGTAATGGAAATGAATGGTGGTAGTATCACAATTCCTACTTGTGTATATTTTAGTCAATTCTTTGATAACAAAATGGGTTTTTCCAATAGAAGAGGTTGTTGTTTAACTTTCAATTCAATATACCAATTAAAATCAAGATTGGAAAATGCACTCCGTGTTTGGAAGGAAGCAAAAGTTAAGTTGAAAGTTAAACAACTTGAAGGAGATTTTGAAGATGGAAATGGGTGAATTTCAATATGTTTGTGAAAAACTCGGAATGGACGAGTTTTTCAATTATCAAAGTGATGAATATTTTTGGGAAGCCTTATCAAGTGATTCTAAAACAATGTATTTTAAATTTAAGGGATATGATTTTGCTGTAGCAAAATATGTTGATGGTAAGGCATATGTTTGGCATAATGGTTTATACAAAGTTATTGACAAACAAACACCTGAAATGCTGGAAGAACAAATCAATTTGTTTCATAAAAATTACAAAGAATACTTAATTCAAAACAAAATCAAGGACATTAACAAGGACTTTAAAAATGAAGACAATTTCTTTAGCACTATCAATGGATGAAGTGGATATGTTGAATAGCTGGCTAGGTCAGCTAAGTGACGGGTGTGGCGAAAACAAAAGGTGGACTACACCCTATTGGAGGAATCTATCATTTGACACTACAGGTGTAACCATTCAAGACGAAAACGATAAACCATTCAAGGGAAAGTCCGATAAGGATATTCTTGAAGATTTGGGTGATAGGTTCATTGACATTTCAAATGAATGTTTAGCTTATGGTTCTTTAAGTGATTACTTTGACGACGATAAGCGAAAGGAAGATTTGAACCTTGGTGTAAGGGTAGCCAATAGCATTGTAAAGAAGTTTACAGGCACTACTGATGATGAATGGGACTTGTACACACAAGAAGATTTTGATAGAATGGATAAGGCACAAGCTGACCTTGATGCTATGGTTGAAAATTGTAACAAGGGTATAATGGACTTGTACACGAAATTAGCTGAATTGACAGGTGATGAACCACCTACGAAGTTGGAAGACTGCCTTATGAGTGTTTCTGACTTTGAAAAGGAAATGAAAAGACTTGGAGAAGAATATGACTAACCAAGAAAAAGCATTAGTATCAAAACTTGAACAAGAAATTAAGAATGACCTTGATATGAATGTGGAAACTGAGCAATTCATTTCAACCGATACTTATGTTGGTCAAACTGAACAATTCTATGGGTTAAAAATTTTTTACAATGACCGTCCAAAATACGAAGTTATTTTAAAGCCAGATATGTGGAGAATTTTCTACCCTAATCAGCGTAGAATAGCTACTAACTACAAGACGGTTGATGAATATTCACCACAAAGGATAAAGAATTTTATCAAGGCAGATATGGGTAAGTAAAATGGTTGATTTGAAAGCATTCGGTAAAGAAGTGGAAGAAGATGAAGACATTAAGAAGATGATTGATGATTTCAATGCCCTAAGAAAAAGGGCTATTAGGAAATTATTGATTTGTTGTGGAATTGCTGCAGTAGCAATAATCGTTGTGTGTATAGTATAAGGAATAAATTATGACAAAGCAAGAATTTCTTGACAAGGAACACGAATTTGGTCAAGGTAAAGATACAGATGTAGTCAAGTTCTATCATAATATCATTATGAAGATTTTTGATGAACAATCTGATGAAATTAGTAAGGCACTTGAAATGGGTAGAGATGGTTTACTCAAAGTTTGTACAGAAAGGCTTGATGATAAGGCAAAGCAATTAGAAGAACTTTCTGAATCTTATCTTATGGAATTTAAAGAAGAGTTCATAAAGAAATATGAAAAAGAACACGAATTTAAAGTAACATTTGAAGGTGCTGAATCCGAAGAAGGTGAACAAGTGTTCACTTTGCCAGACCAATTAGATGAATTGATTGAGAATGTTCATAATTGGGCAGTTCATAATTGTGATTTCAGTGTTAATGGTAAATCATACTTTGGTATTTAATATGTGGAACTTTGAAGATAAAGTAAAGACAAATGACATTGAAGAAATTTGTAACTTGCTAAAGGCTTACAAGGGTCAATGGGTAGTTATGGTTGATAGGTCAAGTGGAGCTATTGAATATGATGGCACTACTTGTGAAGATTATAGTTGGTGTTTAAAGGTGGAAAATGCCGAACCCATTTCGGATAAGCAATTCAATTTCTATGGAAAGTTTTTCCTTATTGAAAATGGTATGGAGAACATCTTTAGTTTGGAACATTCTGGTACTGGTGATAGACTTATTCCACTATGTTTAGATAATTGGAAAGATACTGACGAAACTACCATTTATCCTATTGACAAGAAAGATATTTTGAAGTTTGTAGAAGGACAGTTATAATGGTTGATATAGAATCACTTGCTAAGATTAAAGAATCTTGTGAAATTTACACATCTCTTGGGTTAGCTATGGCTGGTAAATTGTTGGATGAAGTACCTGTTTCATTCAATAAGTCTATCATAGACCATAAGGAGTTTGTAATTAAAATGCCATATTCTATGAAACAAAAGAGTATGGACTTAAAAGAAACTGTTGATATGATTTCAGCAGCTGAAAAAGAAATTGTTCCATATTTTAAGAATTTGAATAAAATATTTAACATTACAATTACTAAGTTTGATACAGCCATAAATGAAATAAACGATACTTATAGATTTATGTTTGACTATGTACTGGAGAGAAAACAATGAAAATAACTGAAAAGCACATTTTATTTTGGGGTAACTGGCCTAGCAACTTTGCCTGGGCTCCTATCAAGGTTACTTGTGTAGATGGAATTGAAAGAAGATTCTTCAGTTCCGAACAATACTTTATGTACGAAAAGGCTATCCATTTTGGTGATACTTTCACTGCAGAAAAGATTCTAGCCTTGGAGTTCAATGAAAACTTTTCCTATGCTGCCAAGAAACTAGGTAGGCAGGTAAAGGGTTTTGATACCGACCAATGGCAAAAGGTAAGCTACGATATTATGTTGCGTGGTTGCCTTGCTAAGTATTCCCAAAACAAGGTTTTGTTTGACAAGATTACTGCACCTGAATTTGAAGGTAAGCACTTTGTTGAAGCAAGCCCTTATGATAAGATTTGGGGTATTGGTATTGGTGAAAATGAACCTGATGCAGACGATGAATCCAAGTGGAAGGGTAAGAACTGGTTAGGTAAGGTTCTTGATGAAGTAAGAACAAAGTTACTTAATGGCTACACCTCTAACTTGGAATATGCAGAATAACTTACGAGGGTTTTGTATGATTTCTGAAGACGAAAAAGCACAAATTAAGTATGACAAATGGATAATGCCATACATTGAACAACTTATGCAGTTGCGATATGGTAAACAATACGAAGAAATTCGTGTTTATTGGGGTGTACCAAAGTGGTATATGACCGAAGAAAAGCAAAAGTACCTTCCTGAAAATGTTTGTTTTGTAAGTATGGCTAAAGGCTTGAATAAAGTAACTATGGTTCATAAGATTTCAAGAAACATCATTATAGAAGCTTCAGTAGATGCCAAAGAATTGTATGATGAATACGATAATTTCCCACATTTGAAAAAGATTGAGGAAGAATACGATAATGAGATATGTGAAAGTAAATAAGTTTTGGGAACATTGGGACAAAAACCCTGAATGGATGCTTGTAAACAAGGCAGGCAGGGTTGTAAAGGTTAGTATTCATTTTGACCGTGCTTATTATGAAAAAGAAATTGTAGAAAACATTAGAATCTTTCGTTATCTAGCAAAACATCAAGAATCGGCAAGGTGGTTACAAGTAAATTCACCTGAAGATATTCCAGATGATTTGTTTCACATTGAACCTTATGATGAAAAGAAGTGTATAGATAGTGGAATACTTGAAATTTCTTCCGAAGAAGAATACAACAAAATCTTTTATCCAAGGGGTAAGGTGAATGTATAAGTTAGATATAACAGCACAAGATTTGATTACCATAATGGAAGCGAATAAAGAAAAGCCAAAGGAAGCTTTGACTGAAAAATTCACTAAAGCAATTTATGATGCTATGAATCACGGTAAAAACTATGCCAATGTTGATATTCCATCCAATGATTATTGGTGTTGTAACAATACCGATGATGTAATGAATGAATTTATCCAAAAAGGCTATAAATGTGATAGAGCCAAAGATGAACTTTACAATGATGTAATTAGGATAAGTTGGTAAGGTATGATTCCAGATATAAACAGTGTTAGAGCTAATACACTTAAAAATGAAGAAATTGATAAGTGTAGAAAGATTACAGAAACACAACAAAAGATTGATGAACTAGCTCGTCTATGTAAGGAAAGAGCCGAACAAGGATATGGTTATTATAGTTCCGATTGGCCAGGCATTAGCATTGATTACATTTACGATATTAAAAGGGTCTTTGAAGATGCAGGCTTTGTGTTCAATGAACACATAGAACATTGGTGGACTATTCCTGACCAAGTTAGGGGTATTTACATTGAATGGAAGAAAGACGATTTTTACAAGAAATTAGGAATGTAAAATGAAGTTTACAGAAGACAAAGTAAACATCGTAGCACACCAACCTTACAATAAGGGTGATTTCGTTGATTTGTGCCATACCATATGGTTTGAATCAAACATTTTGTGGAGGCTAGTAAAGTATCAAGGAAATGTTCTTATCATAGGACCAGATGTTTACAATATGTTCAATACTGGACAATCACATCTACCAATACCCATATACAAACCTGGTTCTCAACAAATTGTAATCCTTGATGAGAACTATGTTGGTATGTTCAATGGTGTAGTTAGGGTTTACCTTGATGAAAACTTGGGTGATTCGTGTATAATTGCCTATATGGATAAAGGAATAAATAGCGGTATTAAAATTGAGGTTTTATGAACAATTATCCAGATGATTTAGATGATGAAGCATTAGAAAAATTGGCTGAAATGTTCCCTGATACAGCTAATGACCTAAAGTTATGGAAAAGATGTAACGAAATAGGTAAGATGTTTAATATGGCAATCAATGCAGACAGAGAAGAATACGAAAAATTCACTGCACCAATAACAATTGCTCCACATACTATTGAACCATTTAACATTACACCAAAAAAGGAAGAAAAATGACACCAAAAACAATTAAAAATATTTTAACACTCTTTAGGATGGTTGACAGTGAAAAATGGAATGAAATTTACCACCCTGAATATGATGAAAGTAAAGTAACAAAAGGACTTTGGATAAAAAGGAAGAAAAATGACACAAGCAGAAGAAAAAGTAAGAGAAATATCTGACAAACTTGTTAATAGGATTGATGAATTGAAGAATGAAGGCTTTGAAGATTCTGCCATTCTAGCTTCAGTACGAAATTATCTACTTGGTTTAGTTGATGGTATTGACTTTTCGTCAGAAATGAATAAAAATTAACACCAGATGAAATTATTAATTTAACAAAGGTAATGTAAGATGAAAAAACTAATCGCAATATTGGCACTGGCATTATTGGTTGGATGCGGTGATAAAATTGAAAGGCAACCAACACAAGTAATACACAAGGTTGATACTGTCTATGTAAAGACACCACCAGCCAACTTGGTAAAGATGGAAACTATCGTTCAAGATTCTTCTTTGCCCGCCGTAAGTGTAAAAGTCCTTATTGGGGACAAGGTTTCCGAATGGTCACCTATCACTACAGTAGATATGTGGTGTGATGGCGAATACAAGGGTGATATTCGTGGTTGTATGAACCCAAAAAGAACTGGAAACGATGATTTCCAAGGTGATATTTACATTAGGCTTCATAGGGATTGGAGCTTGCTAAAGGTTAAAAGATAACCATTCATTTAATCGCACAGAAAAGGGGTTCTGACCCCTTTTTTGTTTTAGGGGTAAAAAGGATATGGCTAAAATAATATCGGGCGAATTTGGAAGAACCAGGTGCTATACAGAAGAGGAATATGCCTTACTAAAGGCAGAACAAGAAAAAAGGTTCAAGGAAACCTATAACTTTACAAGTATTTTTAGGTTTGTATCTGGATTCATAATATTTTGTGAAGTGTGGATAATCTTATTCTTATAAATATAAAAAGAATAAGAGGTTCACAATGGAATTAAACGAAGCAAAAAAGATTCTAAAGGATGATGGGTATGTAATAAGTTACTCTGACTTGGAAGACAAGGCAGTACATCAAATGGAAGATTTAGTAAGATTGGCTAATGTATTAGCCAATGCTGTTCATTATTTTATGGACTCCGACAACGATTATGAAATAGTCAAACTAGGTGCTTATGGCTATACCGTTAAAAATATGAAGTTTGACTATATGTCTATAAAAATTGGATTAATGTTTACGAAATTTGATGATGAACCAAAGATTAAGGTAGAATTTTGGAATAAAGATGAATTTAGGGATGGTGTTATCTATACTGCGGATGCAGCTTCTCCAACAAAAATTTTCAAAGATGTAGATAAACTTTTCAAAAATTTGGGGTAACAATTATGGAATTAGATGAAGCCAAACAAATATTGGAACAGAATGGTTATTTACTAGAAACAGATGGATATTTTAGTAACTATAATGATGAAGATGTAGTTGAATTTTTAGATTCATTAAAAGAAACCTTAAATGATGCTGGATTTGTTGCTGAAGACTTGGAAGATACTAATGAACCTACATTAAAGGTAAGAAAAACTTGGAGAGGTGTTTGTATTGTAACATTTGATAAAACAGATGGTGTTTATGTGGTTAAAACACAAGTACCAAAAGAAGTTATAAAATTGAATCCTTATCAGGTATCACATTTGATTAAATATTTGAAAGGAAAAGAAGTACAATTCTTTTATCAAAAAGCGGTGTAAATATGCATTTAGAAGAAGCCAAACAAATTCTTAATGAAAATGGTTATCTTGTAGAAGAAAGCGAACACTTGACACTTGATGATAAAACACTAAAGGAAAAAAG
>Ga0265299_10003709_pt1 | contig 14750 bp, 5 predicted proteins | sample AusTroGonzalo_MG_4_FD_193485 | JGI IMG/M metagenome (GOLD analysis project Ga0265299, IMG submission 193485) | Bovine rumen microbial communities from tropical cattle in Woodstock, Queensland, Australia - Gonzalo_02 | ecosystem: Host-associated > Mammals > Digestive system > Stomach > Rumen ... | reverse complement strand
GCTTACCAGTACCGTTCACGATGAGGTCATAGCCCTCCTTCACGCGCTCCCAACGCTTGTCACGGTCCATTGCATAGAAACGACCGATGATGCTGGCGATGGCGGCATCGTTGTCAGCACAAACCTTTGTCACCTGCTCAATGAAGCCCTTACCGCTCTTGGGGTCGGTATCACGACCATCCATGAAGCAGTGTACAAAAGTCTGGTTCTTCAGACCATAGTGCTTGCCCACCTCGATGAGCTTGAACAGATGATCCAAAGAAGAGTGTACACCACCATCAGAGCACAGACCCATCAGGTGCAGCTTCTTATTGTTCTCCTTAGCGTAGGTATATGCAGCCTTCACCTGAGGATTCTCCACGATAGAACCGTCCTTGCAGGCGCGGTTAATCTTCACGAGGTCCTGATAAACGATACGTCCGGCACCGATATTCAGGTGACCCACCTCTGAGTTACCCATCTGTCCGTCGGGCAGACCTACATCCTCACCAGAGGCCTGTAACTGTGAGTGAGCCGAAACGGCTGTCAGATAATCCAGATAAGGAGTGGGCGTATTGAAGATCACGTCGCCCTTGCCATGTTTACCGATTCCCCATCCATCGAGAATCATTAAAAGTGCTTTCTTTGCCATAATTATTTATAATGCTTAATTCTTAATGCTTAATATTCAATGTTTAATGTTAAAGTCTAATCAGCGTCGAACCAGTCATTGCCTTATTGCCAGTATTCAACTGCACAGCATAAACGCCTTGGGGCAGTGAAGAAAGGTCGATACTCGTACCTTGTTCTGTAAGCAGCAGTCGACCGTCGATGCTATATACCCTCAGTTCCGTTTGCTGCGATAGTATCGCAGCAGACTCAACAGAGAGCTTTCGTCCATTCAGACGGAAAGAAGCCTGCTGGGGCTGCGCTGCCGTAACCCCCTCAATCTTATCGACACCCAGGATATAGCATAGGCCGCGATAGGCATCTATCTCACCATGACCATACTGATTATTAGGATACTGCAGTTCACTTTCAGGCTGACGTGAAGAGGCCGCAATCACTTCTTTAATCTTTTCCGTTGTCAATGAAGGGTCAGCCTGCATCCACAGAGCTATCGTTCCCGTCACCGCAGGTGCTGACATTGATGTACCTGTCTGTGCCATGATGTGGTAGTAGCCAGAGGCACTACCCCATTGCTCGTATTCTGTATCAAGAGCACCAACATCCCAAGCAGCATATGAATAATAGGTATCATCGTCAATGAAGAAATTCTGTGCCGATACGATATTCACGCCAGGAGCGCACACATCTGGTTTTATCTGTCCATTCAACGTAGGGCCTACCGAAGATGATTTAGCCAGATAGCCCTCACCCTTCGTACTCTCATAGGGTGTCAAGTCCGTAGGTGTTACTTCCCCACCCTGCGAAGCATACTTGTTGGCCATCGTTACAATCTTCAGACGGTGCGCTATATTACCAACGGTTACAACCTCGTCCATCTGGGCAGGCCAACTCATAGAATAGCCATCCTGAGCCAATGCGTGATTGGCAACGTACTGTGCAGGTACATTCTCTAACTGTGCACAGAGGGCATCGGCATAAATCCAAGCATCGCCCTCACCTTTAATGGTTACGAGCACACGCTCCGAAGTAGCAAAAGATGTCAGTCCTGCGGTAATGTAAAAGACATCATTGCCATCATTTGCTTTTCCGCGATACTGTACTGTCAGTCGCTTGGTGCCCATAGTCAGAGCCGTCTGGCTCACCAATTCTGCGCCCGACATCGACACCTCACCTTTATTGGTTTTATAGGTACTGTTCATATAACGCAGTTGCAGAGTCTGAGTAGGCAGCATCTTCACCTCGATACCGAAGTAGGTTCCATATTGCTCATCCTCATTGAACCACACGCCAGCACCACCTTCTGCCAACGCAGCCTCTTTGTGTGCCAAACGAGAAGTGCCACCCGCGTTACCAGAAGCCACCACGATGGCGCGTCCAGGTTCACGAAGCAACGTCCGAATAGCCTCTTCCTCCAGTTGACGACTATTTACAAAGCTCATTGCATCGCCCATACTGAAGTTGATGACGCATGGTTTCTGCTGCGTCTTGGCATAGTCGAAAATATCAGAGAAAGCCTTGATAGCCTGAGAAGAGTTCAATCCGCTCAATGAAATCTCCGAATTGATTGCACCCTCAGCAATATCGGCCTCAGGAGCAATTCCCTGATAAAACACATCATTGATGTCGTTTACCATACTACCTGCTGCAATGCCAGCCACATGTGTGCCATGCAACATCGTAGACGCGTCGCTACTATGCATCGCGCCAGTAACAGCTTCCACCCCGTTATAGGTCTTATTGGCTACATAGTCGGCAGCCCACTGGATACGGGTCTTCCCTTGAGCATCACGAAAAAAGGGATTGACATAATCGAAGCCAGCATCCACAATACCTACCACCACATCCTTACCCTTATAGGCCTGGATGCCTTCAGTAGCAGAACCCGCATTCACACGATCGGCTCCAATCTGCTGTGGTACATTGTCAAGCATCGGACGGGGCATACGCTCGGCCTCCAGTCGTTCCACCTGTTCATCGTTGGCCAATGCCCGCAGTTGACTAACGGGCACACTCACGATAAGCACCCTGCCTATGCGCCTTTCTATCTGCATATCATACTGCGCTTTCAAGCGTAGCGTATCGGCAGTCTCCGTCAACTTTGCCAGCAGTTCCATCCGCTGAACATCTCCTGATATGGATTGATGTTCAGAAGATCTGGACAGCACCTGCTCTTCCTGCGTATGAAGGAAGAGAGCCAATTGAGGCGACAATTTATTTACTGTCGTCAGTGGTTGAGCTACAGCTACTACTGCAAACAGCGTGAAAACGAGCAACGATATCTTTCTTCTCATTCTTGTGCTTACACCTTATATATATAAAGCGGGTGCAAAATTAGTAATTTTTTTCCTTATATTACACGAAAACATTATTAATTTGCAAAAAAATCGCTCTTTTACTCGTTTTCCTACAAACTGACAAAGTACCTCAAGACGGATTAATTTGTGTTAAATAGAACGAAATGACACGAAGTTGGACCTTTTTTCCTTATCTTTGCAGATCAACAAGCAAATTCATGAGACGTTTTCTAACGATATACATACTTTTCCTATCTGCCTTTTGCAGTATGGCAGCCATCAACCAGACGAATGAGAAAGGGGAGTCCTTAGCAGCTCTCTCGTCAGAGACATTGATGGAACGAGGTCGAATATTCTTTGAGAAACGACAAGCAACACAGGCATTAGAATGTTTCAATGTTATTGCTGAGCGGCAACAGGATGGAAGTATAGAAGAAGCGAAATGGCGAGTACGAGCACTCAACAACATAGCCTGCGTCTACAAATACTTTTTCTTTGACTATATTCAGGCTCATGAACACTTGATGAAGGCCTATCAACTCTGCGACAGCATTCACGATGAAGAGTTTATGCCTATTATCATGGTCAATCTAGGTGATCTGATTAATGACTCAGGCAACGACTCCCAATCGGAGATACAAACCAAGCAGGCACAGGAAATCTTCGAACAATGCATAGAGAAAGCGATAGAAAGCAAGAACTGGGAATTGATGGTTACTGCTTTCTTCAACCTGTCGAACCAGAACTATTCGCTACCCTTAGACAAATTCCAAGCCATCTTCTCTTCTGACATTCCTGAAGAAACCCCCGATCTGCAATATGTACGACTACAATACAAAGGCCTGAAGAGTCTGCAACAGCAAGAATACGACTCCGCACGTCATTTCTTCGAGCAGCAATTGGCAGCTATCAATACCCACTGGGAACCCAAACGCGATTCCATAGCCACCTATATGAATATTGCCTACACCTACCGCATGGAGCAAAATCACGAGGACGAGATACAATACCTAAAAAAGGCACTACAGTTAGCCAACGAAAACAATATCAACGACCAAGCCACCAATATCGGACATCTGCTCATTGCAGCACAGGCTAAAGAGCTGACCGACCGTCAGAGCATACAACAGATTGTCATCATTGCCATCGGCCTGGCCCTTATTGCCGTTATCTTTTTTGCCTTCTTGCTTTGGCAGAAAAACAAGCAACTGAGAACCCGCAACCGAAGCCTCTATGAGAAGAACCGCCAGATGCTGGAAATGGAACGTGAGGAACAGGCTCTTCGCAAAGAGGTAGTGGAAAGCAAATACAGACGCAGCAACCTGAGCGACGAACAGAAAGAGACACTGATATTCCGTATTCAGGAGATTCTCAGCGACTCAAAAAGCATCTGTCAACCAGACTTCACTTTGGCTAAACTGGCTAAGCAGGCAGACACGAATACCACCTACGCCTCTCAGGTCATCAACGAACGCTATGGCCAAGCCTTTAGTAACGTCATCTCCAGTTTCCGCATTAAGGAAGCCTGTCGATGGATGAACGACGAAAATGCCCAATATGGCAACATGACAATTGAAGGTATTGCCACAAGCGTAGGCTTTAAGTCGCGCACCGCCTTCATTAATGCCTTCAAGCGCGAAGTCGGCCTTACCCCATCAGAATACCTCCGAATGGCTTCTTCGAAAGAAGTTTAAGACCGATAAAAAGGGCGTTTTTCGTTCAAATTTGTAAATATGAACGAACCTTCACAACAATTCTTCACCTTAATCCAAGTAAAATTATTATTTTTGCACGTGTCAAAACAACAAAACGAAATAAAATGACCGTATTTTTCCAGCATTCTGTTACAAAAACTATCATCACGTTACTTTCCCTGTTCACCTGGACAAGCAACATATATGCAGAACCCTATTTCGAGGACTTTAATGACATCAAAGGAACTGAAGATTATCTATCCTCCGTTCCAGAGGGATGGAATGTTATTGGAAACATAAGCTATTTTGGGTTATCCAAACGCTATTACAAGACCAGTTCGCCTTCTCTGACTTATACCAGTGGCGGCAATTCTTCAGATTATCTGGTAACACCTCTCGTTTCTGGGAAAGTAACATTTTGGTATTACGGTACCCACAAGAATACAAAAGGTAGCCTGAAAATCTTTGAGTGCAAAGAAGAAAACGGCACGTTGACCGTTGGAGACCAGATAGGTAATAACATACAGACACCTAACCAAACATGGACACAATATTCCATTGAGTTAACAGAAGGCAAACGTCTTGCCATTCTGATGTCGCGCACTGCGATTGACGATTTCTATGCAGAGACGTTAGGCAATAGCAGTGGTAACGACAATCCACCCATTTTTGTAGAGAAGAAGTCACTAACAGCATTGTCATTCGAACGTGTCAGTGACTACGAGATTACAGCTAATGAGGACAACAAATACTCCGTATCATTCAACGTAAAAGTTCAAAACAGCGGCAATGTGACGATGAAGGCAGAAGAGATTAGCGTCAGCGTTACAGACAGAAACGGCACCGTGATGAGTACAGCTACTGCAACAGACTCACTACAAGTAGACTCTGCGGTTGTGATTCCCGTTACTGTAACGGCAGATGCTGCTCAGGGCGGTTACTACTCTTTCTATGCCAAAGAGAACCTGTCCAACACTTACGTCAAGAACGATGCCGGCAATGAAGTCTACGCTAATGTTCATGTCACAGCCTACTATGCTACGTTTGCCATCTATGATGCCGATGGACTGAAACTGATAAGCGGCGAACTAATTGTCTATGGCACTAACAACGTGGCAGTAACTAAAACTGTCACCATCAAGAACGACGGCACCGCTCCATTGAAGGTAACCAATATCACGCTGCCAGAGGGTTTTACGACCCAAGAGACGACATTTGATGTAGTCGCCAACGGCGAGAAGACTATCTGCATCACAATGCCCATCAGCGAGCCTTACGGTCTAAAACAGGGCAACGTTACTATAGAACATGCTCTGGGAACCTTTACGTTTGCAGTCAAAGGCACAACAGTTGATCCCAACATCTACTTCGAGAACTTTGAAAGCAACGCCCTGTCTGAGTCGTGGATTATTGGCGAGAGATGGACTATCACCTCACAAAGCGGTAACCACTACGTTCAGCAGAACAACACAGAAGCTACCGCTATCATTACTCAGCGCCTCACCGTCAATGAAGGTGAGGTGATGACCTTTGCTGCCAAGCGTGCCTATTCCACAACGGCATCCACACTGGCCGTTAGCTATTCTGCAAACAAGACCGACTGGACCAAGGCAGGTCAGTTCGACCTAACATCATCTTTCGACACCTATACCCTGAGCAACATCCCTGCTGGCGATGTCTATCTGAAGTTCGAAGGACAATATCTTGCCATCGATGACCTGATTGGTTTCCATGAGAGCACCAATGTCCCCATACTGACTGTCTACAACAACCAAAACGAAGCCCTGTCAGACAGTACGGCTTCCCACCTCGGAACCATCACTACCGATACCCTCACAACATATATAATAAAGAACACAGGTACAGGTACACTATACGTACAAATAAAGACTGAGGGCGACATCACCGCCAATAAACAGAAAGCCGCTCTGACTGCCGGTCAAAGCGACAGTATCAAGATAAGCCTTCCCTTGGAGCCCTTCGGACAAAAAGAGGGACTGCTTATCATCACTGATGAGGAGAAAGAAATAAAAGTACTGCTCACAGCTTTCAGTCGTGACCCCAAGTTGCTCTTCGTTGATTTCCAGAATCAGACTTGGCCTAAGGGTTGGACAACAGAAGAGAAGTGGAGTATCACCCACGAAAGTTTCTCTTCTACGGAATACTATGCTGAGCATTACGACTACACAGGAAAGCCAAGCAGCGTTATTACCCAGAAGCTAAAGGTTGGAGAGGGACAGACGATGACTTTCCAGGCAAAGCGTGCCAGCGAGGTGAACGCATCAAAACTGGCGATCTACGCATCTACTAATCGTATTCAATGGACAGCCGTCAAAGATTATACAGAACAACTTTCCAATGAATGGACAAGTTTGACACTCGATCATATAACGCCGGGCGAATATTTCCTGCGCTTCGAGGCTGCTAACGTAGACATCGATGATATTGAAGGATTTGAGCCCATTGCCGACTACCATTTTGTGACTGTTGATGCCGTGCTGCCAGACTCAGCTATCATCAACTGGGAATACGTAGCTAAGGCTACCGTGAAAAATATCTGGGCAGATAGCGAGGAGGTCACCGTGAAGTTCTTCCTCAACGGTGAGGAGAAAGCCAGCAACACCTATACATTGGCTTACGGCGAGAGTCAGAATATGAGTTTTTCGTTCACAGCCCATGAAGTGGCATCAGACCAGAAGGCTTGGTTTGAAGTAAGCTACGACCAACAGGCAGTAAAGAGCGACGAGAAGGTCTTTAACATTGTGGCAGAAAGCAATGAAGTAAATGCAAAGACCATCAGCGGAATCGTGGTCTATGATGATGACGAGACCTGGACAATAGCCTATGTCAGTATCGTACTGAAAGCCATCGATAAGGATGTAATCTATCAGACCGTCAGCGACGACAAGGGGCAGTTTAGCATCAAGATCTATCGCAGCGACCTACAATACACGCTCACAGCCACGAAGGAAGGACTGGATGAATACACACAGACCATTGTTTATGTCAATGATGGCAATGAGTATACCATCAAGATGACGGATATTCAAACAAATATCGAACCCCAAAACTCTGCTCGGCCGGAGGACGCTTGCAAGGCAAGAAACCTCAAACCTCAAATCATTTACGACCTTCAGGGACGTTGTGTCAACAACAAGGCAAAGGGCATCATCATCATTAACGGAAAGAAAATAAATAAGAAATAAAAAATCTCTATGAAACTAAGTACACTCTTTGTTGGTGCCTGCGTGGCCCTGCTCGCAATGCCAGCCACAGTTCTGGCCCAGTATGACGGTCCCGTCATTATCAATGGTTCACTCGTCAACTCCTATTCCTATGGAAAAGACCCTACAACAGGTTCCAGTGAAGTAGGATGGCATCAGACCGCAGTTGGCGGTGGTGCATGGATTGACAATGATGGCGTTGCTCATGCTACCGGTGCGCCAAACATCGGTTTGATGTCTCTCAATATTGCCAACGTATCATCTGCCAAGGTTGGTCACTGGTCAATTGTTGATGGCGCCACCATCACCAGCGAGACTCCCGTCATCAGCGACTTCGACTGGCTCATCCGTGATCATGTACTCTACAGCTATCCCAGTGGTGTCTATGTAGGCGGCAATGCCTACTACTCGTTCTATATGCACGAGAAAAATGCTGCCAGCAACATTGATAGTGAATACGGTAGCGAGGAATACGAGGTCGTAGTACGCAAATATACCTGGGACATAGAAGAGGGCACAGGCAAATATATCAACGTGATGCGTCAGGAAGTCGGAAAGATGCTGACTCAGCCTATCGATCTGACCTACGATCCATTCAATGATATTGTCTATGGTATCTTCTATGACGGCAACACCTATAAGATTGGTACGCTTGACATGGAAACACTCAAGGTGACCAATATCTCACGTGAGGGGTTGCTCTATGGTGCTCCCAAGTGTATCGCTGTCAACTCCAAAGGCGAGCTCTATGCCATTGATGCCAGCGGCAACGTCTATACCGTCAGCAAGCAAGACGGTCGTCTGACCACTATTGGAAATGTGGGCTTCAAGAGTCAGAATCAGTATATGTCGGCCACCTTCGACCTGCGCACCGACAAACTCTACTGGATTGGTTTTATCAATAATGGTAAGAGTACTAATGCTACTGATGGCACAAACACCACATTGGCTCCATCTCTGGGCGGACACGATACCGGTCTATTTGAGATAGACACCAATACTGGTGCTGCAACGCTGATAGGCGAGCTCTATCAGTCCGTTGGTGCTGATATGGATGACAACGGCAAAATTGTATATCACGGCTACCGCGGTCTACAGATAACAGGTATCTACGTTGACGGTTGCTTTACCCGTAAGAATATCGACCAGCGTATCATGCTGAAGAGTTATCCCTCACAGATAAAGATTGGCGACACAAAGAGCGTCACCGTCAGCGTGAAGAACATCGGTCTTGAAAAGGTTTTGGCAAAGAATTATGTTGTGAAGTTATATGCTGACAACGAACTGATTGCCACTATTGACCGTGATGATGACAACAACCCTGTCAACAACCTTGAGGCAGGAGAAAGCCAGTTGTTTACCTTCAATGTTACTGCTAATAAGGCGGGCAATATGACTATCTATGCCGAGGTGGTGAACGAAGCTGATGAGGAGCAACACAACAACAAGACAGAAGTTGCCACCATTATCGTACTGAGTGACATCGTGCTGCCTACGGCATCATTGGAAGGTCAATATCGTAATGGTACGGTGAAACTGAATTGGGCTTCCCCAAATGGTCACTTCGTAGAGGGCGCAGAGCAATATGCAGCTTTCAGTTACGACGGACTGGGTGCTTGGACAATGGTTGATGGCGACAAGGCATTTACACAGAAGCCCAACAACTTGTTCAGTACAGTGGACTATCCTAACTGGAATACACCAAAGGCATTTATCGTGATGGATCCCATGAAGGCAGGACTTGGTCCCGATGTAAATGCTTCTGGCGAGAGATTCATGCCACATAATGGCAACCAGTATTTCGCAGGATTCTATAGCGCCGTTAAGGACAACGAGACCAGCGGACATGAGGTAGATAATGATGACTATATGGTATCGCCAGTACTCTCAGGCAACGCACAGACTATCTCGTTCTGGGCTAAGGGCTATCGCGGAACAGAAGCTACTGGCTACGAGACAGATGCTGCCTTCAACGAGACCATGGTAGTGCTCTACACACTGGATGCTACAAACCTCGACCCCACCACCTATGCTGTGGCCAAAGAAGAATTTACCATCAACGACAAGGCTTGGGAGAAATATAGCGTAGAATTGCCAGAAGGCGCTAAGCACTTTGCTCTACACCGTACCAGCAAGGCTACACAATATGTAGACTCTGATGGCACACAATACAAGGTAGCTGGTACAGGTAGCTTCATCATGATGATTGATGATATCGAGTTCCAGGTTGAGCCAAAGACCGTATTGGGTTACAATGTCTACAAAAATGGTGAGAAGGTAGAAACATTGGCTGCTAACGCCACTGTTTACGGTCCTGTCAATGCCGATATGAATGACCTATTCTACATCACTGCCATCTATGAAGAAGGCGAGTCACTGCCATCAAATCGCTATGGCTACAACTTCGTCACCGCCATTGACACACCTCACACCTCAAACCTCAAATCTCAAATCATCTACGATCTCAATGGTCGTGCCGTCAAGGGTCAGCTGCGTCCTGGCATCTATGTGAAGCAGGTCAATGGCAAAACCTACAAAATGATTATTCGCTAAACATGAAAAAGATACTATTCACACTCATGGCAGTCTTCATGGCTGCCGTGAGCAATGCTCAGACTGCTGTAACGCCGCCATCAGAAGGCGAAGCATGGCACTTAGCCAGTGGAGCATTCTTTGCATACACAGATGAGGGGTGGATGAACCATACAGCCTATCTGCCACAAACTATGCAAGTAGCAATTGACGGTAACGATATCTATATCCAAGGACTGGCGGCAGCCTATATGCCGAAGAGTTGGGTAAAGGGCACCATCAATGGTTCTATCGTTACTATCCCTACGGGACAGTACCTGGGAACCGATGAATATGGCAATGAGTATCTCAACGGACAAGACGTCAAAGCCCAAAGTGCAAGCGATCCTGCCATAGACATCGTTTTTGCCTATGATGCAGCAAAAGGGAAGTTATCGCTTGATTCCAAAGTATGTATCTTGGAGAGTAGCAAAGCAAACTCTATCGCAGCTACCTATGCCTACTGGGAAGGACTGGTACTGACTAAGGATGAGCCAACAAAGCCACAAGTCATTGTTCTGCCGGAAGGCGTCACTCCGATTGACTGTGCCTTCACTGGACATGATGACTATTGGAATGCAGATCTCATACGTCCTGCTCAGATTGCCTTTAATGCAGACTCCGTTTATGTTAACGCTATCAGCGAGGAATTACCAAAAGCATGGATTAAGGGTATCATGAAAGACGGCATCGTCACCTTTGCAGCCAACCAGTACCTCGGTTCTTACACGAGTACGACCAACTATACTGCATACAACCTATTCTTTAGTCCAAGTGCTGATGTCACCATGCAGTATGATGCTGCGTCAGGAACACTGAAATGTGCTAAATACACTACCGCTGACGAGATAGGCGTCTATGACGATGTGACTAATGGCACGTGGACACAGATTTCTGATAAGGCTGCTACACCAGCTACTCCTGCTATCAAGGAGATGGAAGAGGTTAGCAAGTATGGTACTACTAGTATTTATGTCACAGTTCCCATCGTCGATACAGAGGGCAACCCCATCGCAGGTTCTAAGCTGACCTACAGCTTCATCGTGGAAGATGCTCAGGGCAATCAAGCACCCCTCACCTTCACGGCCGAATTGTATGCGAATGGTCTTGAGGCTGACATGATAGAGGTTCCCTGTACCTTTGCTGACCAAACGGGCTATTTCCAAACAAACGGTGAGGAACACCTCATATTCCTGATGCAAGGCAATGAGACTATCAGAACATGGAAACGTCTGGGCGTGAAGAGCACCTATACAGCTGGTGGTGAGACACGGAGTTCAGCCATCGGTTGGTTTGATGTACAGAACTACTTCACAGGTATCGCCGCTATTACTTCAGACCTTAATCATCAAACTTCCAAGCTCTACAACCTGCAGGGACAGAAGGTTACGTCAGTGAAAAAAGGACTTTACATCATGAACGGCCGTAAAGTATTTGTGAAATAACAACGAACTACCTTCCAGAAAAAATGAGGATGTGTTTTAGGCACATCCTCATTTTCAATTTAATCATATCAAAGATTCAATTTTACTTCCTGGCCTTTGTAATTCACCATTCTACCTATAGGATTATCAAGAATCAGTGTCTGAGCACTATCTGGTGTGACATAAACGATATTGAAGCGACGTTTTTTGAGCATACCCTTGAAAGAACCCTTACGAGATCCAATAGTCAGCGTCTTAGAGTCTTCTTTATAGATAATATCAATAGTGGAATACTGACCCTTCTCGTAATTATAGTTTGTACCCTCATCCTCATAAAGCGTGAAATGACCATCGCAACCAGCATAAACATAGAGGTTTATCAGTTCAGGTGCCTTCTCGTCGCTCCACTGCATCTCAGGACCAAAAGGAATGATAGCACCTTCACGAACGAAGACTGGAATCTGCTCATAAGGAGCATCAACTACCATGTTGCAACCACCCTCTATATGTTCGCCTGTATAGAGGTTATACCAGCCACATTGTTGGGGGAAATAAACAGAGCGATTACGAGCCTTGTAATAGCCCACAGGACAAGCCATCAGCGCAGGACCAAGCATCCATTGGTTACCAATATTATCCACATTGCGATCATCGCCAAAGTCCATCACCAAAGCACGCATCAGGGTGTAGTCCTTGAAATGAGCCCAACCTGCTAGTGAGTAGAGGTAAGGCATCAACTGATAGCGCAACTTATCGTAATAGACAAACGATTTGTAGGCTGGATGATTGTCGGGAGCAATGTTCCAAATCTCACGAAGAGGCCACTGTCCATGACTACGGAACAAGGGGATGAAAGCGCCAAACTGATTCCAACGGGTCTGCAACTCACGCCATTCTTTCAGGTCCTCATTCTCCTGACCTGTGCGGTCGAATAACTGCTGAGCCTTGACATATCGGTCTTCCACGCAGAAACCACCCTGATCCATACCCCAGAAGGGAATACCAGACAATGAGTAGTTGAGTCCTGCTGTCATCTGGGCACGCATATCCTCCCAACGGGTGCCGATATCGCCACTCCACGTAGCTGTAGAATAACGCTGTTCACCTGCAAAGCCACTGCGGGTCAACAGGAATACACGAGGTTCGTCTTTCTTTCCTTTCCACACACTACGCTGGCCATTATAGATAGCATCAGCATTGACGAGCGAATAAGCATTGAAATACTCTGTTGAAGTACCTAACGCAGTAGGGCCGCAAAGCGCCTTGCGATACCACATAGGGGTACAGTCGCGCACATTAGGCTCTGAGGCATCCATCCACCAAGCGTCAACCATTGAACATTGACCATTAACCATTGAACCTTTGCTAAGGCCGGTATAGAGTTTCTCGTCCATCTGACGCCAAAAGACCTTACGGGCCTCTGGGTCGTAGGCATCATAGAAACCGTTCTTGTAGCCACGTCCCACCCAGTCGTGGATATCATCCGTAGGCGACTGGTTATACATCCAACCTTTATCGTTGAGTTCCTTATAGTTGGCTGTGTTCACATAGAATTTCGGCCAGACGGAAATCATGAAGCGTCCGTGCATCTGGTGCACGTCATCGAGCATCTTCTGAGGATTGGGATAACGAGAAGCCTCGAACTCATGACTGCCCCACTGGTCCTCGGGCCAGTAGTTCCAGTCTTGCACGATATTATCGATAGGAATATTTCGCTTACGGAATTCAGCCAATGTAGATACCAGTTCGTCTTGCGTCTTATAGCGCTCACGACTCTGCCAGAAGCCCAGTACCCATTTGGGGTAGAGCGAGGCCTTACCCGTCAGCGTGCGATAACCAGAGATAACCTCATCGAGGTTCTTACCTGCAATGAAATAATAATCCATATCCTGAGCCATCTCACACCAGATAGACAGGCACTCCTGATTATAACGGTCTGTTCGAGGAGCTGCCACACGCAAACCACAATACGACTCGCCGCCATCGGGTTGCCATTCTATGCGGATATGCTTCTTCTTACCTTCTGGCAAATAGGTGGTGAACTTATAGGCATTGGGATTCCAAGCCGTACGCCAGCGCTCTGGCACCACCTCCTTTCCATCGATATACACCTTGATATAACCAGCATAATATAGAATGAAGTGATACTTTTCAAAACGTGGTGCCTCAATAAAACCTTCGTACACCACCTTCGCGCCAGCCAGCGAAAAGCCCTTCGGCAGGTTCTTGATGCCACCATTGTCGGTTTTCAGGGCGATTTCCGATTTTTCAGGCGTACCGTACTCGTAATAGATAGAATCTTCTTCACGCACCAACGTCTTACCAAAACGATCGGTATAGGTACCTGTGAGGTGACCCTCCCTACCCTGCTTGTCGTAGAGTTTGAAGGCTCGGTTCAATTGCAAATACTCCTGTGGTTTACCATAGCGACAATAGGAGTAGGCATCCCACAACAGACCATAGTTCTTGTTCGACAGGACAAAAGGTATCGAGACTTTGGTATTGTACTGAAACAAATCCTCGTTCTTACCCTTCATATTAAACTCCTCGCTTTGGTGCTGACCCAAGCCGTAGAAAGCCTCACCAGCAGGCGATCTGAACTGCATCTGCCACGTAAGACCGTGCTTCTGTTCCTCCGTAGGCTGCACGCCGCCCTTTATTCCCAACTCACGCTCAGGTACAGTGAAGTCCCAGAACTGTTTTCCGAAACCTCCTGTCATTTCCTTCAACAGAATCTTTTTGCCCTCGCCGTCATAATAGGACACATCACCCTTGGCCTTACCTACCACCGCACGCACATGCTTGGCAATGACATATACACTATCTGTCGACTCTTTAATAGAGAAACTATTCTTTGCAGGTGCATTCTGGGGTAAGATAATGAGGCTCTGCGGCTTCACAGGCAACACATCCTTGCTAGTAGCCCTTACACGG
>Ga0265299_10003708_pt1 | contig 14750 bp, 10 predicted proteins | sample AusTroGonzalo_MG_4_FD_193485 | JGI IMG/M metagenome (GOLD analysis project Ga0265299, IMG submission 193485) | Bovine rumen microbial communities from tropical cattle in Woodstock, Queensland, Australia - Gonzalo_02 | ecosystem: Host-associated > Mammals > Digestive system > Stomach > Rumen ... | reverse complement strand
CACGGAAAGTAATCCGAGAGGAACTTAGAAAATGAGTTAAAATAGAAAGAAGTAGAGTGAAATCTTTGCTTCTTTCTGTTTTTTTATATAACTTTGCGTCCGAAAAGTGAAGTTAAGATGAAAACAAAGGAATTCTTCGGCAAGTTCTGTAGCAAGTTTCTTATTGGAAACTTGATAGCTATGATATTGGTGATAATCGTATTGGTGGTTGGTGTTAACTACGGTCTCGATTGGTACACCCATCATGGCGAGGAAATCAAAGTTCCTAACATCGAGGGTATGGAACTATCTAAAGCCAGAGCTATGCTCGAAGAAAAAGGGCTGATAGTAGTAGTTACTGATTCCGGATATAATAAACGTCTGCCTTCCGACTGTGTGTTGACTCAGAATCCGAGTCCCGGACTTATGGTTAAGACTGGCCATACTATATACGTAATTGTAAACTCTGCTAGTTCGCCAACGGTGGCAATCCCCGATGTGGTTGATAATTGTAGCTATCGTGAGGCCGAGGCTAAGCTTGTGTCGCTTGGATTCAAGGTGCTGCCACCTCAGTATGTTACAGGTGAGAAGGATTGGGTTTATGGCGTTTCATGCAATGGCCGCAAAGTTTCTGTCGGTGAGCGTATATCTATAGAACAGCCTTTGACGCTGCTTGTTGGCAGTGGTCAGTATGGTATGGATGATGTTAGCGTGGTTGAGCCTGAGGTGGAGATACCTGAAGGTGGTGGCGACGATGTAGATGAATTTGTAGAGGTAAAAGAATGATTGACGATACAAACGATTTCGAGGGACAGGAGCAAGAACAGGAAGACTTGCTTTACGAACACTTCCGCATGGAGGTTGATAAAGGACAGGTGCCTATACGTATTGATAAGTATCTGTCTGAGCATCAGCCGCACTCAAGTCGTAACCGTATTCAAAAGGCAGCTGATGCCGGCTTTATACATGTAAACGACAAACCGGTCAAGAGCAATTATAAGGTTCGCCCTGGTGATATTGTTACACTCATGCTCGATCGTCCGCATTACGATACAACGATCGAACCTGAGGATATTCCGCTTGAGGTGGTCTACGAGGACGACGATCTAATGGTTATTAACAAACCTGCAGGTATGGTAGTTCATCCTGGTTGTGGAAATTTTAACGGCACTTTGGTTAATGCCATCGCATGGCATCTTAAGGATCTTGCAAGCTACGATCCTAATGACCCAGAAGTTGGTTTGGTACATCGCATAGATAAAGATACCAGTGGACTGCTTGTTGTTGCAAAGACTCCCGATGCCAAGACGTCATTGGGCAAGCAGTTCTTCAACAAAACAACCCACCGCAGCTATAATGCCTTGGTTTGGGGAAACTTTGTAGAAGACGAGGGCAGGATAGAAGGTAACATTGGCCGCGACCCTAAAGACAGGTTGCGTATGGAGGTATTCCCGCCTGACTCTGAGATAGGAAAACCAGCTGTTACCCATTACAAGGTGATGGAGCGATATGGATATGTTACATTAGTAGAGTGCATACTTGAAACGGGACGTACCCATCAGATTCGTGCCCATATGAAGCACATTGGCCATCCGCTTTTTGCCGATGAGCGCTATGGCGGTACCGAACTGCTTAGAGGTGAGCGCACTGCCAGCTATAAGGCCTATATACAGAACTGCTTTAAGATCTGTCCGCGTCAGGTGCTTCATGCCAAGACGCTGGGCTTTGTTCATCCTACTACCGGTAAGCAGATGGACTTTACATCAGAGTGGCCAGAGGATATGGCAGCTCTGATTGACAAATGGAGAAACTATATTAAATATAAGAATTAAGATTTAAGAATAAAGAGATATAAAATGAAGAATTTGAAGAGAACTATAGCCATCGTTTGTGGTGGTGACTCATCAGAACATGACGTTTCTCTGCGCTCGGCGCAGGGACTTTACTCCTTCTTTGACAAGGAACGCTACAATGTGTATATTGTTGACGTAAAGGGCCAGGACTGGCACGTAGAATTGCCTGATGGTACAACTGCTAAGATAGACCGCAATGACTTCTCGTTTATAGAGAATGGTGAAGCCAAGCTTTTTGACTATGCTTATATCACTATCCACGGCACTCCAGGTGAGAACGGACTGCTGCAGGGATATTTCGACCTTATCGGCCTGCCTTACAGCACTAGTGGTGTGCTGGTAGAGGCTATGACATTCGATAAGTTCGTTCTCAACCAGTACCTTCGCGGTTATGGTGTCTGCGTGGCTGACTCACTGCTTATCCGTAAGGGTTACGAGGAGCTAGTGAGCGATGATGAGATTGAGGAGCGTATTGGTATGCCTTGTTTCGTAAAGCCTGCTGCCGACGGTTCTTCATTCGGTGTTTCTAAGGTTAAGAACAAGGATCAACTGGCTCCTGCCATTCGTAAGGCAATGCTCGAGAGCCCTGAGATAATGGTAGAGAGCTTCCTTGATGGAACTGAGATCTCCATTGGTGTTTATAAAACCAAGGAGAAGTCGGTTGTCCTGCCTGCTACCGAGGTAGTAACTACCAACGAGTTTTTTGATTACGATGCTAAGTACAACGGTCAGGTTCAGGAGATTACTCCAGCCCGCTTATCAGAGGATGTAACCGAGCGTGTTCGCCAGATCACTTCTCATATCTACGACATCCTGCATTGTAATGGTATTATCCGAATAGACTATATTATCTCTAAGGAGGGTAAGATTTCTATGCTCGAGGTTAACACTACTCCTGGTATGACTGCTACCAGCTTTATTCCACAACAGGTTAAAGCCGCAGGTCTGTCTATGACCGATGTGCTTACAGAGATTGTAGAAAACCAGTTTGCATAATCTATGAAAGAAGAGTTTGATGAGATCCGGCCTTATGAGGCGGAGGAGATGAAGCAGGCGTTCGATGAACTGTTGAACGACCGTCAGTTTCAGCTGGTGCTTAAGGGCTTTGCCCCTTGGTTGCCTAAGTCATTGCGTAACAGATTGTTACGTTTGGCGTTTACTGGCGTAAAGACACCGCTCGATTTCCAGAAGCGTTTCATGAAGCCTGTGGTAAAATATATCATGCGTAAGCATACCGACGGTTGCAGTTTTATCGACTCTTCTATTTCTGCATATGATAAGAGCGAGCGCTACACGTTTGTATCTAACCATCGTGACATAGTGCTCGACTCTGCATTCCTGGATGTTCTGCTCGTTGATGCCGGTTATCCCACTACTGTTGAGATAGGCATCGGCGACAACCTGCTCATCTATCCTTGGATAAAGCGACTAGTACGTATGAACAAGGCTTTTACTGTTCGCCGTGGTCTCTCACTCCGCGAAACACTAGCTGCATCTCAGTTGATGAGCCGTTATATCCACTATGCGGTTGCTGCAAAGCGTGAGAATATCTGGATAGCCCAGCGAGAGGGACGTGCCAAAGATTCAAGCGACCACACTCAGGATGCTGTGCTTAAGATGCTGGCTATGGGAGGCGACCTTAAGGAGCTTAACATCGTTCCGCTCACTATCAGCTATGAGTTCGACCCCTGTGACTATCTTAAGGCTCAGGAGTTCCAGCAGAAGCGTGATAACCCATCATTCAAGAAGTCGCGCCAAGACGATCTGGATAACATGAAGACAGGTATCTTCGGCTATAAGGGTAGAGTGGTATATCGCCCTGCTGCACCTATCAATACTTGGATTGATGAACTGTCCGACTTGCCCAAGACAGAGTGGTTCAAGGCATTGGCCGAGCGCATGGACCATGAGATTCATTGTGGCTATGAGCTCTACCCCTGTAATTATATTGCCCTCGATGAACTTAATGGCGATAACGCCAATGCTGCTCATTATACCGATGCCGACAAGAAACGCTTCGAGCAGTATCTTGCTGGCCAGATGGCAAAGATTCAACTCCCCAATAAGGACGAGGCCTTCCTTCGTGAGCGTATGCTAACCATGTATGCCAACCCCGTTAGAAATAAACTTGCCACGATATGAAGAAGTTCCAGCAGCTCATCATATTCTTACTTCTCACCATCTCACTTTCTCCCCTTCTCACCTCATGCACTAAGGATGCTTATGAGAAGGGTGAGGGAAAATACTCTCTTATGCGTGGTGATTTTGCTGAGGCCATAGTTAATAGTAGTAAACAGGTAACAAGTATTATTACCGACGATGGTGATGAGTTTGTTCTTGCTTCACCATACACCGCAAAATGGGTATCAAAAGCTGATACCACCTATCGTTGTATGTTATATTATAATAAGGTGGCTAATAAAGCTGAGATATTGTCGATGGGGCAGGTTCCTTGTACGAGTGTAACCCCGTTATCGCAGTTCGACCGACGCTTGGTTACCGACCCAGTTAAGTTCGAGAGCAGCTGGATGAGTAAGACAGGGCGCTATCTTAACTTTAGCCTTATTTTGAAGGTGGGAACTACCGATGATTCAACAGCTGTTCATACTTTGGGTGTTGTTAGCGATACTCTGATAACGCATCCTGACAACAAGCGGATTCTTAATCTTATCCTTCATCATGATCAGGACAATGTGCCTGAGTATTATTCCGCTAAAGTTTACTTCAGCATTCCTACAAAAATAATTGATGCCGACTCTGTTCGAATCAGCATCAATTCGTACGACGGAGAGGTCGTTGTTAAGCATCGTATCCGTTAATTAGCTTTGTATTCCTTATTCACAACTGCATTCCAGTCTATCTGGTCTGTGCGTTGGGCTAGTGGTGCGTGTGGTATCATGCTGCCATCCTTTACCAGTATTATGGCAGGAATCTTGCCTGCCTCGATAGTCTGATAGCCACCCTCGTAAACCTTACCATTCTGATAGTCAATCCATTTTCCCTTTGGCAGATAAACGTTGCGGCTGTTGCCACTCTCCAGCAGAGGTGCAACCAGTATCTTCGAACCGAACATATATTCATCCTCTACAAACCACGCTCCCTGGTCGAGCGGGAACTCTACCAGCAATGCGCGTACCATTGGCAGACCCAGCTTCGAGCACTCTTTGGCCTGTTCCCAGATGTATGGCATTAGCTTATATTTCATCTCGGCACACTCGCGGAAAGCATCAGTAAATGATTCTGATATCAGCCATGGCTCTGTTGGAGGTGCTCCATGGGCTCGGGTATGACTGCTAAGGAATCCGAATGGCAGCCAACGGCGATAGATATCCTCAGGCGATGCAGTTACGAATCCGCCCATATCGTGGCTCCAGAACGAGAAACCGCTCAGTCCGAAACTTAGTCCGCCTCGCAGGTCACCCAGCATTCCGGTGTTTGTGGTGGCTGCATCGCCTCCCCAGTGTAGGGCATAGCGCTGACTGCCTGCCCATGCAGAGCGAGCCCAGATGATTCCCTCGCCTGGATGGTTGCGCTCTACTACTTCCCATAAGGCCTTGTTGTAGCGGAGTGGATAGAGGTTGTGTTCGTACATTCCGCCCTTGCCGCTATAGTAGAAACCATTGTAAGGCGCAGCCTCACCAAAGTCGCATTTTATTGTCGACACACCTTGCTTCATCAGTCCCTCTATCTTCAGCTGATACCAGTTAACTGTCTCTGGGTTCGAGAAGTCGAGTATAGCATCCTCTACAGGCATGCCACCTGTGGAATTCTTGACGTGCAGCCCCTTGTCAATAATCTCGTTGAAGAATCGGTTCTTCGGTGTAAAGTATGGCAACTGCCACAAGCAGGTGTGGAAACCGTCCTTAGCCAACTGTTTCAGCATCTTTACTGGATTCTCGAAGCGGTCTTTGGCAAACTGGTAGTCGCACTGCCAATCAGTACCAAACCAGCCTGTGTCAAAGTGTATAACGTCGGCAGGTATGCGGTTTGCTCTCAGTTGGCGGGCTATCTCCAGTCCCTCTTGTTGCGAGAAGTAGGTGATACGGCTCATCCATGTACCAAAGCTCCATAGTGGGGGTAGGGACGACTTTCCTGTAATCTCAGTATACTCGTAAAGTATATCTTTGGGCTCTCCAAAGAATACAAAGAAGTCCATCTGCTCGTCGGCCATAAACAGGCGGTCGGCTCCGATGTACGATGCTCCGAAGTCGCAGGTCACGGGTGCCGAAGTGTGCATGAATATGCCGTAGCCGCGATTCGAGAAGAAGAACGGCACAGGCTTATATTGTCCGTCGGTCTCTGGTCCTTGCGGGTCGGTCACACTTAGATGCACCTTCTGCCCCACCTTGTTCAGTGAGGTAAACGATTCTCCGCAACCATAAATACGCTCACCTGGTGCTAGTGTCAGCACTGGGTTTATACTACGCGAATTATCAGAACCACGCTTGATAAACGAGAATGGTTGCAACTTTACCTGGCTCGAATCATTGTCGATAATGTGTCTTGTCTGTGTCAGCACCTTTCCTTTTGCATCCTTGATAACTAGTCGCCAAGGATACTTCTTTATCTCTATGCTGCCGAAGTCGGAACAGTAGCTGATAGCATCGCCGCTCTGTGCTGTGCGCCACATCTGTCCATTCCCCTTTGCCTTGAAACCGTCACAGAACATTACATCCTCCTTATCAGTATTCTTCGGCTCCACGGGCGTGGTCAGCATACGTATGCGTGCTGTTCTTGGGGTGATGAACTCAATCTTTATCTTCAGGTTAGGGTCGTTGTCGTAAGCCGCATCCGGGAAGTCCAGCTGTTGCAGCTTAACCGGCCAGTAGCCGTTCAGGTTGAAAGCCTGTCGTGGCGACATCCTGTAGCGTTTCCACTGCACTAGTCCCTCGCCTTTTGCAGCGTCGAAGCTAACCAGCGAGTCGGCAAAGAAATAGGTGTTCGACAAGTCGTAGAAGTCTGTCGACATGTCTTTTTGCATACACTGCAGGTATTGTACACCTGCGTTGGTCTGGATTTGTGCTGCAGCGAATCCCGTCCACAATGCAGCACACATGATTGATATAATTCGTTTCATATTGATTAGTATAATATCTGCTGCAAAAATACACATAATCAACGAGATACCAAAATATAAATGCAAATTTGTGGCCTTATGACTTGGTTGTTTCGCAAGAATTGTATAACTTTGCGCCCATAACCTAATGAAATAGTAACTTAAAACGACCTGACAATGAAAAAGATTTTGAATTTGGTGTTGGCCGCTACAATGATTTGTGGCGCAACAGTAGTATCATTAACCTCTTGCAGTCAAGCGCAAGCACAGAAAGACAACCCTGCGCAGGTTGTATCAACCGAGCTGATACGCACCAGCCAGAGCTGGGATGGCGTTGAGTTGCCCGATTATCTTCAGGGACGCCCAGAACTTGTAGCAGTTAAGTATGTATTCCCCGCTGGTCAGAAGTTGGGATGGCATCACCATCCCGTTATGAACTATGGAATCTTGGTGCAGGGCGAGCTTACTATCATCGGACAGGACGGCAAGGAGAAAGTTGTGCATGAAGGCGAGGCCGTTGTAGAGATGGTTAACACTATCCATCACGGCGAGAATAGAGGCACCAAACCTGTTATTCTCTACATGTTCTACCTTTCACAGGATGGTATGCAGCTGGCAGTACAGCATCCGGAGATACCATTGGAATAGTTATAGAATAGGTACCCCAAACAAAATTAAAGCCTCGCGTCATCATGACGAGAGGCTTTATCTTTATGGTCGTTGTTTTTTATCTAATAGCGTAGAGGTAAGCCAGCAGGGCCATCTTTCCTCGCATGGTCTCGCGGGGAGTGAACTCGCCGTTAACCCAGAAGTAGCGCTGGTTGAAGTATGACTCCTGACGTGGCCAGCCACCATCAGTCCACGATGGATACATCTGGTTGAGCAGAATGCGGGCATCGCCACCATTATGACCGGGTGACCAAGTCTCGGTGCCGTTGAATGGAGTCTGACCTGGGTGGCTTTCGGGGGTGCCGTCGTTACGACCAGTAGTGTATACATCGGTGATGTGACGCTCTCCAAGACCAGTCATCTCTACAATGTTACCTGGGTTGCGGCCCATGGCCCAACCAGCCTCGGTGTACATGATGTGTTCAAGCTGCTGTCGGCGAGCCTTATCACCTATGTAATGGGCCAGCATTACTAACTGAAGGTTCTGCGATGTCTGCCAGCGACTGTCGTTGGCGGCGCGGCGCGATGGGCGGTTGGCTACATGGCCGTAGTTATATGCCTCGGCCTGAGCGTTTACACAAGCCTTGAGATTCTGATAGAGTTCGCCATAGTGGCGTGGATGTGGACATGTGAGGTAAGCGGCGGCTGCCCAATACTGGCAGAATGGAACATCACTTTTGTCGAACTGGTTTGTAACACCGATGCCGAAGAAGCCCTGACGGCCCTTACTGAAGAGCATAGACTTAGGACTCTTGATCATACTCTCTTCGGCGAAAATTTTCTCCCATGCTTCGTCGCCAGTGAGATTATAAAGGAAAGATGCTGCCAGCTGACGGAAGTCGCGACCACGCATCTGCATCGATCCTACATCCTGCAGGTCGTCGAGCTGCTGGTTTTCTTGCTTAGAGGCAAAGCGGAATGCCTTGATAGCCTCGTCGGTATAGTACTGGCGTAGTGTGTCGTTGCCATTCAGGCGGAAAGCCTCGGCGATAACTGCACAGTTGGCTGCATTGGCCCATGCGGCCATGGTAGTGCAGCCAGCCTGGAACATAACACTCCAATCGTTGCAAGGATTGGTAACACCCTGTGAGTAAGCTTCGCCGTCGCGGATAGATAGGAAGAAGTCAACCTCATTGCGGGCCTCGTCGATAAGGTCGGGGATGCCGTTGCCGCTCTCGCGTATGCCTAGAGCATCGTCGTTAAGCTTGCCGCCAGTAAGGATGTAAGGCAGAAGCATATCGTAGATATTGCTGACGTGAGCCAAGTGACGGTCCCAATCGAAGGCATCAGAGTGTCCACCCTTAACCTCGGTATTTACAGGATTACCAGGCAGACGGCGCTGCCAGAAGATAGACTTTTTGAGCGGCTTGAAGTGAGGCTCATCCCAAACGTCGGTGCGCAGTTCGCGCCAGCCCTTGCTCCAAGGATGGAAGTCGGTCTTATATACTGTGAATCCCTTTGGATCGGTCTCTGGGATGAACTGTGGCTGACGTGGTATCGGGTTTACATGGGCAGGGTCGATAGGTTCGCCAAGACGCATGTAGTAATATCCACGAACAGAGTAACGATAAGGCTCGTAGTAGATGTCGTTTCTTATCTCGAAGTCCATGCTACAGCCAACATCCTCTACAACCAGACGATAGCAACCAGGCTTGGCCGACTTGAAGTCGATATTCCATACATCAGTGCCGATAAGGGCTTTGCCACCAGCCTCTTCCTTAGATGCTGAGGCGGGCTTCCAGAATTTTACTGTTCCGGCTTTCTGCTTGCTCTTGGTGTTGACGTTATAGAGCCATACACTTTTGCCTTCCCATGCTTTATAGTCGCGCTGTCCACCATCGCCGAGCCACTGGTAGAGGTCGGCAGCATGCAGACTCTCCTTCTGGGCGTAACCGATTATATTCACGTGTACAGCCTCCGACTGAGTGTTCCAGATGTCAAAACGCACTGAAGCCAGTGATTTATCTGAGCCTACACCTGTGGGGATAGTAACGGTATAGGTGCAGCCCTGACGCAGAGACTTGGGCAGTTGGAGGAAAATCCAATGGTCAAGCTCGCTGGTAAGTGTGTTGTCGGTATTCATAGGTTTTGACTTTCGCCATACTGCCAGCGGCTGTGCTGCGGCAAAGGTCTTGTCGTCCTTTGAACTGATGAGCCAGCCGGCAGCCTTCTGTATCTCAGCAACCTTAAGTCGCTCGCCGAACACCAGCAGAGTGTCGTCGCCTTGAGAGAACGAGTGCCCCAGATATGCACTAGGGCCTGTGCCGTTGTCGCGATAGTGTACTTCGCCATCGCGGAAGTGAACCATAAGATAGTCTTTGTCGATAACTTTAACTCCTAAGAGTTTTGTTGCCAAGCAGTTGGCGGGCAGTGAAAGCATTACGGCTGTAAGCGCTGCAAAGATAGTTCTTTTCATTGTCATTGTTTTATTGGTTGGTAATATCTTTTTAGTCTTGTCAGTCAAGAATCCGTTCAAGTTCATCGAGTTCCTCGCTGGTTGTGGCCCAGCTGGTTACAAAGCGGCAGATGGTGTGATATTTATCAGTCTGACCGAAATGGGTGAAGCGCATCTTCTGACTGAGTTTATCCACCAGCTCGTTATCGATGATAACAAACTGTTGGTTGGTGGGTGAGTCAACATAGAACTGGAATCCTTTTCGAATAAAGATCTGCTTCATGCGCATGGCCATTTTGATGGCATGCTCAGAGAGTTTGAAGTAGAGGTCGTCGGTGAACAAAGCGTCGAACTGCAGTCCGATAAGAGCTCCTTTGGCGATTACTGCACCGTGCTGCTTCTGGATAGAGAAGAAGTGCTTGTGAGCGTTCTGGTGGGTAAACACTACAGCTTCGCCGCAAAGAGCGCCAATCTTGGTACCACCGATATAGAATACGTCGCAATGGCGTGCCAGATAAGGCAGGCTGATGTCGTTGCCCTCAGCCTTTAGTCCGTACCCCAAACGTGCACCATCTATATAAAGAGGAATCTCATAGTGCTGGCATACCTGATAGATTTCATCAAGCTCCTTAGCAGTATAGAGTGTGCCGAACTCGGTGGGGAAGGTAATGTAAACCAATCCCGGATGTACGGCGTGATCTTTATTGCCATCGTGCATATAGTCGTCGAGATACTTGTCGAGAGTCTTAGCCTCCATCTTTCCGTTGTTGTCGGCGATGGTGATGATTTTATGCTCAGTAAACTCCACAGCACCGGCCTCGTGTACATTAATGTGTCCGCTGCCAACACAGATTACACCCTCGTACTGATACAGCATAGAGTCGATGGTGGTGGCGTTAGTCTGCGTGCCGCCGGTTAGGAAGAATATTTGTGCATCGGGTAGTCCGCAGGCTACTCTGATGCGCTCTTTGGCACGTTCGCTAAACTCGTCAAAACCATAAGGTGTAGGTTTTGCGTCGTTATATTTAATCAGGTTCTCCAATACCTTTGGATGAGCCCCGTTGTTGTAATCGCATTCAAATGATATCATATGCTTATTAGTTATTTTTGCTTTTTCGACCGCAAATTTACATAAAGTTTTGCGATTTATTTGCTATCTTCGTATGAAATTTGTATTTTTGCACGCAAATTAATCAATAAAGTATGTATTTATTCTAATGACAATATTAAAAATTGAACTATGAACAGAAAACTATTCATTACAGGACTGATGATGCTTGCAATGACAATGCAGGCACAAACAGCAAGAAAGTTTACGCTGAATCTTACTGACGACGGCAAGGCTCAGATGGTGTGTTTCCTTCCAGAGAACCCTTCGGGTAGAGCTATCGTAGGTGTACCAGGTGGCGGTTACTCGGTGCTTTCTAACGGGCACGAGGGCTATATGGCATCCGATTGGCTGAACAAGCAGGGTATCGCATATTTCGTGGTTAACTATCGATTGCCTGAAGGCGACCGTACAATTCCAGTTGGCGATGTAGAGCAAGGATTCCGCACCGTTCGCGATTCTGCAAAGGTGTGGAAAATCAATCCTAACGATGTAGGTATTATGGGTTTCTCTGCAGGCGGACATCTGTCATCGGTTATCTCAACACTATCACCATACGAGGTACGTCCAAACTTCTCTATACTGTTCTATCCCGTAATATCTATGGACGAGCGTGTATCGCACAAATGGTCGTGCATAAACTTTCTGGGCGAGGAAGGACATAAGGACTCCAAACTGGTGTGGCAGTATTCTACACAGAACGCTGTACGCAGTCACCTTACACCTCCTGCATGTATTATCAGTGCCAGCGACGACCGCCTGGTGCCTGTTGTAACTAATGGTGTGCAGTATTACTCAGCCATGCGTAATGCCGGCAATGAGTGCAGTTTGTTCATCTATCCATCGGGTGATCATGGTTTCGGATTCGGTCCTTGGTTTAAGTATCACGACCAGATGCTTAACGACCTTGGCAGCTGGCTTAAGTCAATACCAAGTCCCAAGCAGGATGCAGTTCGCGTGGCCTGTATAGGTAATAGTATTACTGATGGTCATGGTATCGATATGCGCACCAAGTACGGCTATCCTGCACAGTTGCAGGGGATTCTGGGTGACGGCTATTATGTGAAGAATTTCGGCGTTAGTGCGCGTACCATGCTTAATAAGGGCGACTTCCCCTATATGAACGAGATGGCTTGGCGCGATGCACAGGCATTCAAGCCCGATGTAGTAATCATCAAGTTGGGCACCAATGATTCTAAACCAGAGAACTGGCAGTATGGTGCAGAGTTCAAAAAAGATCTGCAGCAGATGATTACAACCCTGCGTCCAGACCTGGCACAGCCAGTAAGTAAGAAGAAGGGTAAGAAGGCAAAGGTGGCTCAGCCCGTTGGTCCAAAGATTTATCTTTGTACACCTATCCCTGCTTTCAAGTCAACGTGGAATATTAATGATAAGGTAATTTTCAATGAGATAATTCCCATACAGCTGGAGGTTGCAAAACAGTATGGCCTGCAGGTAATCGACCTGCACACCCTTTTCGCTAACGATGGTGATAAGATGCTGGACGATGGTATCCATCCTGATGGCAAGGGTGCTAAGAAGATGGCAGAAATTATAGCTGAAGCTATAAAGGAATAATATATTACTATCGTTTTGACAGTTTATGATGGAGGCGGTTACATGGTTACAACTATAATCATGTAACCTCTCTTAATGCTAAAGCGGTACACATAGTAAGCTTAGCAGGGGCAAAAGCTAAGGGTAATAGGGTCAGAACAGTAAGATTGTCATCGTTTGCCTATACCCAAACGATCGTGTGCCTATACGCAAACAATCGTGTGCCTATACCCAATCTGAAATGCATTCCAGTACATGCATAGTTTTTTTCTTAGGTTTTTATTGACTACCTACGTGTTTACTATAATCCTCTAATGATGTATCGTGCGCCTTGCGTGTAGGTGGTATCGAGTGTAAGGGTGTAGCCCATTGAGGTGGCCAAACATTTTGCCAAAGGCAGACCTACACCTAAAGTATGTTCCTCTGGCGAGAGGCGTACAAATGGCACGAAGATGCGTTCTGCTTCGGCAGCAGGAATAGTCGGACCTTCGTTGCAGATTGCTATCGAACATGTGCCGTTGTCCTCAGCATGACAATGCAACAGCAGAGTATCGCCTGTGGCGTACTTGACAGCATTGTCGAGCAGACAGTTAAGCAACTCCTGTAGCAGTGCATTTGTCCGTATTGTTACACTATCGGGCACGTCAGACTTAAAGTCGAAGGTTTTTGGCTTAGTCTTGAAGTGCAAGTCGTAACTGTTAAGTATCGAGCGTATTATCTCGTTCAGTCCTATCTCGTAGTTCTTAGGTATAGGATAGGCATCACCATATAGACTGAATAGAACCAACTTTCTTGTAGATGTTGCCACATCGTAACAATCGCGGCAGACGGCCGAACGCAGCTGCATATATTCATCATGAGGTATCTGTCCATCGGCCTCAATGATAACTTCTGCCGTACCAATCAGCGTTTGGAGTGGTGAGCGGAGTGCATCTTGGCATACGCGTTTCTCCTCGTCGGTAATGCCCAAGTCGCCACGCGAATACGAATCAAGTACAGGATCCATCAACGATTCGATGTTCCTTGCTGCAGCAACGATATCACTATATCGTTTGCCACGTTCCTCAGGTTTCAGTTTAAACTCAGGGTCGTTGAAAATGCGTGCATAGTTAAGCAGAGTACTTGTTGGCGAATTGAGTTTCTCAAGGATAGTAGTTACAAACCCACGGCGGATGGCTTGTCCTGCCTCAGTACGTCGGCGGGCCTCCTGTAGTTCCTGGAACTGCTCTTTCAGTTTCAGATTTTTGAAATAGCGATAGATAAGTATACCTATAAGCAGTGCGATGATTACTGTAGCCATCAGTCCACCAAGCATTAATTGACTACGTCTAAGTTCGGCTTTCTCCTGCTCGGCCTGAAGTAAATCGATGCCGTGTGAGATATCCATGATATCATCCTCGAGTACCTCGCGCTCATCTACCAACTGGAAACTGTCCTTTAGTTCGGCAGCTTTAAATGCACGTTGCCAGTCGCCCATCTTCTCATAAACATCCAGTCGCAACTCGTTTGCCATCATAGGCACATCGGTAGAGTCGCACCATGCCAAAGCTTGCTTATAGTCTTTCTTTGACATGTAATAGCAAACCATCACCTGATACAGATTGGCAGGATTAAACCCTGCGGGATTATTCTTACGGATACTGTCGTAGCGGGCAAAGTATTGATTGAATGCCTTTAGGTCACCCAGTCGGCTGGCGATGATACAGCGATAACCCAGTACACCACTATCGTAGATTGGGTTCTCCAGCATCTGTTTTGGCAGACTGTCGAGACACGCCATCGCCTCGGTTGGACGATTAAAGCTAAGCACCTGCGACAAAGAAAGATAGCAATTGAAAACTGATACGGGCTCTTTGTCGGCATCTATGCCCTGTAGTGCCTTACGGAAATATGTCTCGCCCATTTCTGGTTGATTTCTTCCGCTATAGAAGAATCCCAGACACATATGGGAGATATACAGATACTGCTCCTGATGGCGGTCGCGGATGTCTTCGGTAAGACGGTGGATCTCGGTATATGCACGATGGAAATGCTTATGGTTAACATCGTAGATAACTCGGCTCATCCAAACGCGATAATACTTGTCCCAAGCCTCCTTCTGTTCCAAATGGTTGAGAAATAACTTGTGAGCAT
>Ga0265299_10003706_pt1 | contig 14752 bp, 20 predicted proteins | sample AusTroGonzalo_MG_4_FD_193485 | JGI IMG/M metagenome (GOLD analysis project Ga0265299, IMG submission 193485) | Bovine rumen microbial communities from tropical cattle in Woodstock, Queensland, Australia - Gonzalo_02 | ecosystem: Host-associated > Mammals > Digestive system > Stomach > Rumen ... | reverse complement strand
GCTCTCGAGTTGATTGAGAAGATTGGCGAACAGAACTGGCTGATAATGCAAATGTAAGTATAATATTATGGTCGCGCAGCGACCACTAAAAACAAAGATTAACATGAAGGAGAAAGTATTACAGGCCATGCGTGAGTTCGGAGCTCCCGTGAACGCAGGCAAGATTGCGGAGATCACAGGCATCGACCGCAAGGAAGTAGACAAGGCTTTTGCTGAGTTGAAGAAGGAAGGCGCCATCGTGTCGCCCGTCCGTTGCAAGTGGGCTCCCGCCCAGTAATTCTCTAATGGCTTCGACGAGTGCAACAGCAACAACGGACTTATATTGCCATCGACCTGAAGTCGTTCTATGCTTCAGTGGAGTGCGTGGACAGAGGACTTGACCGACCACAAACCATATGGTATCAGAGGCATCGGTATAGAATGGCATTCCTTTAGCTGTATGAGGTGCGTCGCGCACTAAAAGCTGGCGGGAAGTTCGTCATCATGGTGGAGGTTGTTGATGGTGATACCCTCACAGCCTTCCATCAGCAAGGAGAGCGGCACCATCGTCCAGCATCACATCCAGGATGCCGTTATCGAGTATAGCTTCTGCTGTTATTCCATGGTCATGGAACAATCATTCCGTGACCATGGAATAATCATTCAATAGTCACGGAATAATCGGAAAGATAGGGTGTTGCATCCTCATTTCCCTTTCCTGAACTCCCTCGGATTCATGCCCTTCATGCGCTGGAAGAAGCGGGCGAAGGTGGTGACCTCGGCGAAGTGGAGACGGTCGGAAATCTGTGTGATACTGAGCGAGGTCTGGCGCAAGAGGAAGGTGGCCTCCATGAGCAGGAGTTGGTTGATGTAGTCGACGACGGTGCGGCCACCTGATACCTGACGGACGACGCGCGAGAGATAGGTGGTGGTGATGCAGAGTTCTGAGGCGTAGAACCCAATGTCGTGGTGCTCGGCGAAATGCTGCGGCAGCAGGCCAAGGAATCCAAGGAAGATTTCTTCGACACGCTTTGGGAAGCGGTGCTCGCGGATGCTGTGCTGCTGGATGGTGGAGAGGTCGGTGAGGAAGAGGTTATAGAGCATCCGCAGGCTCTCGTTGGCCTGGGGGAGTCCCATCTGCTGGTAGTGAATCATCATCTGCATCAGTTCCTGTAGGCGATGGCGGTCATCGGCCTTAAGCGGCAGCACAGGCGAGGTGAGTTCTACCACCGTGAAGTAGGCTGTACGGATGGCGTCGCGTACCGTGGGCAGGCTGAGCGTGAAGTGCTCGTCGGCCAACAGACAGATGCCGCTGTAGTCGCTGGAGGACAAGAGGACGGTAACCTCGAAGCCAGGCGAATAGGTATAGAGGTCGCCCTCGTGCAGCGTCAGTTCACGGTTGTTATACAAGATGGTGACCCAGCCCCGCGTGACAATCGTATAGGTGTAGCACGACAGGAACCCGTGCGTCTTGTTCGTGCCAAATGTCCACTCCGCGTTAGTCTCTATGCAGATGACGTTTCCATCCCACTCACCTTCGGGTATGGGCATGTTTGTTAGTTGCCAAAATTCCTTCAGTTTGTACATAATCGGGGGCAATGTTGCGATTAAGCGAGTGCAAAAGAGCTTGCTCATTTTGCCGAGCGTGAGCAACTTCGCACAGATTTTCTGTGCAAAGGTACAAAAAAATCAGCAAAATTGACACCAAGAATGCACTTTCCCCTCAAAAAAGTTTGGATGTTTCAGAGAAAAGCACTACCTTTGCACCAACAGAACCCGCCACGCTTCCCGAAGACCAGCGAACCAGGGCGGGGCGTTTTATATATATAGGGCAATGAGATATAACAAGCAACCCATTTCCATCAACGATCAGATTGCTATTCTGAAAGGTCGTGGACTCATATTTACCGATGAGCAAAAAGCCCAAACTGTTCTGGAGAATATAAGCTATTTCCGTCTTGCTGGATATTGGCGCACAATGGAACAAAACAGTTCCACCCACTTGTTCCGTCCTGGCAGTCGTTTTGAGGATGTCGTGGCCCGCTACATTTTTGATTCAGAACTGAAGACACTTATCTTTGCTGCCATTCAACAAATAGAAATATCCGTCAGAACAAGGATCATACATTTCTTCTCCTTGGCTCATGGAGCATTTTGGTTTCTTGATGACACGTTAGCAGAAGATGCAGATTTGTTCAATGAGAATCTTAGTTACCTTCGTACGGAACTTAGCCGTTCCCACGATGAGTTCATAGCAGAACATTTCAGAAAATATGATGAGCCAGACATGCCTCCTGCTTGGAAAACGCTTGAAGTGGCTTCGTTCGGAACATTGTCAAAGCTCTACAAGAACATGAATGACAACGCCGTGAAGAAGCAGGTTGCCCGTAGTTTCAATATCCCACAGCACAAATGTCTTCAAAGTTGGCTTGCGACATTGACCATCGTGCGCAACACCTGTGCCCATCACGCAAGACTTTGGAATGCTCATTTCTCGATGGTTCCAAGGACGAATGAGCGGATGAGAGGCAACTGGATAGCAAACCGCCATTTTTCTTCAGACAAGCTCTATCCAAGTCTCTGCTGCATCGCCTACTGGCTCAACAGCATCAATCCCCAGAACACCTTTGTCCAGGACTTCAAATCGCTTCTGACAAAATATCCAAGTGTGCAACCTTCCATGATGGGCTTCCCCTGTGGATGGGAGAACGAGCCGCTGTGGCAGTAGTTGTTGCCGAGGATATCGAGGGGCTGTAATATATAATAAAGGTAAAAGAAAAGGACTTCGGGAGGCCGACGCTGGCGAATGTCAGCGGGAGCCTCCCGAAGTCTTATTTTTCTGAGGAAATCAAACCTGTCCCCATGATTCCACAAAACACTTTGGGACAATCTAAGGAAGATTTGCAAGATGGCAGGAACTACGCAGACGGTATCACCTCACATGGGACGACACTACTATGTCTCTATTGTCACACTTGCTGAGAACGTACCGATTGATGTCATCAGTAAGATGCTCGGACATGCGAACATCACCACGACTCAGATCTATGCCAAGATTACAACTGAGAAACTATATACAGATCTGATGGCTTTCGGCAATAAACTGAGCAGCACATTCAAAAACTTAAAAGGAGCAGCGATTAATAACTAGTTTATTAATCGCTTACCCTTCAATTTAGAATCTAGTATTTTTCAACATTAACTGACTTTCCAGTATGTCGCGAAAAGAAATCATTGCGGATGTCAAATCTTTCAATACATTGATGTATAAAATCGAATTATCGCCATTTCTAACTTCTATGTGTCCTAGAGCTTTCAGTATATCAAGAAACTCCCAGTAATAGTAATCATGTAAATACTTCTTAGTTTCATTAATATTTAGTTTCTTCTTAAAATTAGTAATTTTTTTTATGCTCTCTATTATTCCTTTGTCATCTCTATAGTCATTTAGAAGTTCATCAAACAACATATAATACCCAATTAGCAACTTATCAAAAGCGTTTTTTGAATTTGCAATTTCTATAGAACTATTCTCACTTTCTAAAAATCTCGTGTCTTCATATCCCTTCTTGTGCATACGACTAAGGATGTATAGCTCCATTCGTGTTATCCTACATACAGAGAGACTCAATGCTGCTGTTTTGAACATAAGATTCTTGTAATTCTTTATAATTTCATCGCAAACTTGCATACCTTCTGTGAATAGTAAAGAATCATAACAAAGATCTATTATTTCATTGTATGCTCTTACGCATTTTCTTGAGAGATATTCCAAGTCTTTTATGATTTCTGTTCTTTTATCAGGATCCTTCTCGCCTCTTAATTCTTTCTTACTCTGAACAATGCATTTGTTGGATATTTCAATAACCTTCTTAAATTCTTCAATTGAATTTATAATTTCGTATTCTGCTCTATCATTAAGTCTGCTTTTTTTGTAACAAATGCCCATAGAATAATGAAGTTCCATTTCCTCCCTCTCAGATATACCTTCATATTCTCTTTGTCCTTGATAACGACGAATTAATGAGGCTGCGCTTGTATAATCTTCATTTTGCATAAAATTGAGTATGTCAACAAAAACATAATTAAAATTGTTGACACCGTCTGTTTGCGCTATAGGATTCGTTCTTGCTTTGGAAATAGCATATCCTGATATATCGTTATAAATAGAAAAAGAATGTATGTTGAAGAAAATTTCAAGGGCCTTTTTGATAGACTCTTTTGAAGCAGCAGGAATTTTAAACATAAGAATTTTATGCTTCTCAATTTCAAATCTATCTAATCCAAATATGAATATACTATCTTGACTGACAATTCGGTTGTTAAGAGCAGGAGGAGTCCAATAATAAAACCTGTTTGTTACATCAGAACACACATTAGCAAATCTGGATGAGGCTGTTAGCAGCATTTCAATATCTCTATTATCATTATCTTTAATCCATGTCAAATTATTATTAATAATAGAATCATGCATTATATTGTAACAATATAAATACCCATCTTTGTCAAATTCTCTCTCACATGCAAACCACAATGATTTCAATATGTTTTTACTAAAATCCACTAAGCACGTTGCACCTCCATTATGTTGAATATCAGCAAGTACTGTCAAATCAGTCTGGCCTCTATATTCATTAGGAAATGATATGCGAGCATCGCTTATCATTTGTTTCAATTTGCTTATATATGTAGAACGATTATATCCTTTATAGCAATATTCTTGTAGGCGATATGCCAATGCAGATTGTATGACTTTTTCTCCTTTTACAATTTCTCCATTTTCTTTTCTCGGATAATAAGCAGTAACACCTCTGTATATCACCTTAGGTTCTGGGAATACATCTCCTTTAAAATACATATTATCAACATAATGTAGGATATATGATATAGCATCTATTCCCAACCCTTTTACCAAGATTTCCTTCTTGTAATCGATTTTCTTATGTTCGTCTTGCATGATTTATATTTTTTGAGGTTTTTATTTTTAGCAAGCAAAGCCTATTGCCTTGCTTGCCGAATATAGATGTGATGTAAAGCGACCTGCCTTAAGGCTCCAAATCACCGCCACCGCTTGGGGGTGTCGTGCCACCGCCGCCTGTGTCGTCGCCGCCACCAGTATTGTCGGTGATGTCCTCGTCGTCGATGGCGGCACCAGTCATAGCGTCAACCTTCTGCCAAGAAACCTGCATGGCAAACTCCTTTGAGAAGTTGATGCTCACCGAGGCGCCCATGCGGCTCTTGCCCTTCATGGCGTTCACCATCTTGGCCGTGGCCACTTCCTTCACCGTTCCGTCGGGATTCTTCGTGTCCTTCACCGAAGCGTTCAAGTTCGGGTATACCGTTAGGAACTGCTCTCCCACAGGAACGCGGAAACCTTTCAGCACGTTCCGCTTCACAACCTTCATGTACTCCGTCACCGCAGCCCGCATCAGCGAGGGCTCGATGCTCGTGTTTTCGCACGCTTCCTGACAAAGCTCGTCAAAAGTCAGCGTACCATTCGGCACTGGGACAGCATACCAGCTGTGGGTTCCCAGCTTCGTGTTTTCTTTGGCATAATACTTAACCTTTGCCATAATTCCTAAAGTTTTTAATTCATACTCTGAACCATTGCCCGAAAGGTGTGTCCGTGGAGTGGCTTTTTGAGTTAGTGGGTAACTCTAAAGTAGTTAGTGGGTAACTACAATGTAGTTAGTGGGTAACTCTAAAATAGCCTGTTTTCAACTCTAATCTACTTGTCATTCCAACCGCTTTTCTCCTTTCATTGATGATTCAATCACAAATATAGCAAATATTCTTGAAATGACGTGCAAGTACTTACACATTTCAACTAAAAGTGGTTAAGATTTATATTTTTTTAGCCAAAAATCATCCAATACTCAATAAAATTGAGTAAATTTGCACCATAATTTGAAAACAAAGTCAACAGTGAATGGCAAACAAGAATACAAACTTGCATCAAGCAAAGGAAGCAAAAAAGGATGAGTTCTATACGCGGATAGAGGACATAGAGCGTGAACTGTATCACTACCGCCGCCAGTTCGAAGGTAAAACTGTACTCTGTAACTGCGACGACCCAAGGATATCGAACTTCTTCCAATATTTTGCGCTCAACTTTGAGTGGCTGGGATTGAAGAGGCTCATTTGTACCTGTTACAAGAATACGGACATTGACCTTTTTAGTCAGCATGACCGTGAGCAAGCAGTTTACATTATCTATGACGGCGACATAAATAGTAATGGTCGAATAGATCCAGAGGAAGTGGGTATCCATGCACTAAAGGGAGATGGCGACTTTCGTTCAAAGGAGTGTATTGAACTTTTAAAACAAGCCGATATTGTTGTAACAAATCCGCCATTCTCATTATTCCGTGAGTATGTAAAGCAACTCATGGAATACGACAAGAAGTTTTTGATTATCGGCAATCAAAATGCGATAACATATCAAGAGATATTCCCATACTTCAAAGAAAACCGAATGTGGCTTGGCTATGGTTTTAACCGCAACTGCGCACATTTCATTAGCCCTCATTATGAAGACACGGCAAGCGATGCAGACCACCGAGAAGGAATGATAAGAGTTTCGGGTGTGATGTGGTTTACAAATCTTAGAGTAAAAAAGCGTGAGGAGGAAATGGAATTTATCAAACTCTATTCTGCTGATGCATATCCTAAATACGACAATTATGATGCGATTGATGTATCAAAAACGCAGGATATTCCAGAAGACTATGATGGCGTAATGGGAGTGCCTATTACGTTTATGACAAAATACAATCCAAATCAGTTTGAGATTATTGGATTGATGGCTTCAACCACAATTAGTGATATTAACTTTGGTTATCCTTTTGTCAATGGCGAAAGGAAGTATGCAAGAATCTTAATCCGACATAAGAAATGATGGAAATGGAAATCAACTTGAAGGAAGTGACAATAGCCGAACTTTACGATGGCTACGAGTATGATGAACTAAGCGACATATTAGGCTATGGTGGCAAGCTGAATATTCGTCCTGCCTTCCAGCGTGAGTTTATTTATAAACCACAGCAGGAGCAGGAGGTCATTAGGAGCGTAATGCGCAAATTCCCGCTGAACGTGATGTACTGGAGTGACGAGGGCGACCACTATGAGCTGTTGGATGGCCAGCAGCGCACTCTCAGCATCTGCCGTTATCTTGACCGAGCCTATAGCGTGGACGGTAAGTATTTCCATAACCAGCCAAAGGACATACAACAGCGAATACTTGATTACAAGTTGCTGATTTACGTATGCAAAGGCGAACCATCGGAAAAATTGGAATGGTTCAATATCATCAATATCAGCGGTGAACAGCTTACAGAACAGGAGCGACGCAACGCTGTTTTCACTGGGCCATGGTTGAGTGATGCCAAAAGGCGATTCTCGAAGCTCACAGGCAAGGGTGTACTGCTGGGGCAGAACTATTTGAATGGCGACCCGAAGCGGCAGAAGTATCTGGAAACGGCCATACAATGGGCGGCAAATGCCGACATGGAACGTTTCAGCGGAAGCATTGACGAATATATGGGGCAGTATCACGATAAGCCGAATGCCAACGACCTGATGCTCTATTTCCAACAAGTTGTGAACTGGGTGGAAGCTACATTCCCTAAGTACGACAAACTTATGAAGGGCTTGGATTGGGGACGGCTATATGAAACCTATCATGAGCGACAGGACTGGGACACCGACAAACTGCAACAAGAATTGGAAAGGCTATGGATGGATGATGACGTTACTCACAAAGCTGGCGCATACGAATATGTGCTTGGCGGTGATGAAAAGGTTCTGAATATTCGCAAGTTCTCTCCCGCCATGGCAAAAGCCGCATATACACGTCAACAAGGTATCTGTCCGATATGTGGCAAACATTACGAATTAAGCGAAATGGAAGCAGACCATATACAGCCATGGAGCAAAGGCGGCCCGACAAGTGCAGACAACTGCCAGATGTTATGCCAGAAGTGTAATAGGGAGAAAGGTGCTAAGTAAAAGCTAATGGAATTTCTGGATTTTATAAAGCAGATTTGGAATAGTCATAAAGTTGCCATGATTCTTGCTGCATTTATGATTGTTGCATTCCCATTTGTCTTAAATTTGCTGGTACTACTAAATATTGGTTGCCCTGTAGCCGGAAATCCTGAGACGTGGATTGCTTTTTGGCCTTCTTACCTAAGCGCAATAGCTTCATTTGGCATGATTGCTTTAACATCTATGGCTCTTTTTTATAACAACAAAACGCTGGCCAATAATAAGGAGCAGTTAAATGAAATGAAACGTCAATGGGACGAAGAACACAGTCCGAATGTTTCTGTCTCTTTCAGTCAATTAGGAAATGTTGCTTATTTGAGACTTATCAATACTTCCAATGTGGAAATAAAAAATTTGAAAATAAGTGGTGATTTCTATAATGGAGAAGAAAAGAATGATTTCTTCAATCTGAAATTGTTAGAACAATTTAATATAGATATTGAGCCTCATGGAATTAGAAACATTGTCCTACATAATAATATAGTTCCACTGACGGATAACTTTTATTTCATTCTTCAGTTGTTTTATAACGGAATGCAAAAGGAAGTAAAAGTATATTGTAATGATTTGTATTTAGTAGGTGATGTTATAGTTTGGAAGCAATTGATTGATAGCATAAGAAAAATAAAGTAAGATGGAATACGGAATAGTTTATCTTTTGACCAATCCTGTAATGCCAGGTCTTGTGAAAATAGGCATGACCACACAGGAAGACATTGAAAGGAGAATGAGGGAACTCTACACAACGGGAGTTCCCGTTCCCTTTGAGTGTCAGTTTGCTTGTAAGGTAAAGAAAACAGACTGCGCCAAGATTGAGAAAGCCCTGCACACGGCATTTGCACCTCAACGCATTAACGCCAACCGTGAGTTCTTCCGTATTCAGGTGGAACAGGCCAAAGCCATTCTCGAACTGTTCCACCATACCGACGTGACCGAGGAAGTGAGCGACGAGATAGAAAACGACCTGACTGACGACGACAAGGCTGCATCGGTAAAGGCTCAGATTCACCGCCCAGCGCTCAACTTCTACGAAATGGGAATGCAGAAAGGCGACATCTTGACATGGAAAGACGACCCCACGATAACCGTTACGATTGTCTCGGAGCGGAAAATCTGCTATGAAGGAGCCGAAACTTCCATCAGTTCACTCTCTGCCAAACTGAAAGGCTATAAGGTAAAGCATATTGCCCCCGGTGCCCATTGGCTCTATAAAGACAAACTTCTGAGCGACATTTATGACGAAACTTATCCGTTTGAAGAATAAAAACAAGAACGTATGGCAAGCAATACTTATCCAACAAAAGACGAGGTCATATACAGAAAAGGTGTAGGGCTAAGAGATTTCTCCTACTTTAATGAAATGTTCTATTGTAAGACTATTAGAGAAGGAGTTGAAGTTTTAGCAACAAAAACATACGAGGAATGTCATATAATTGCAGATTCATATGTCATTCATCACTATATCGACTATGAGATTAATCCCGTCAAAGGCAAGAGACTGGATAAGAACAATAAGATTGTTTGTGATGGTGACGTGAATGTCCTCAATATTTTTAATAATTATAGTAAAGTCGTTTTAGGATGGCGACCTCGTTGTATATTAACCTTATTAGTTCCTATAGGTCAATGTATTGGATACGACCAGAATATAATAGAGTTCAATTACAATGAAGAAGAAATTGATAATTATCTTCGTGAACAACAAATTGAGAAGTTTCAGGAAGAAATCAAGGCTGTGGAACTGAAGAAAGCTTTGAAGCAAGTCGCAAGGCAAAGGCTAATGGAAGAAGGTATTTTGTTTGACGAAGAACACAAGCGTCCTTATATTCCGCAAGAAGTCGTTGGCTATGTCTATATGCGTGATGGCGGGCGTTGTTGTAAATGTGGTAGTACCAAAAACTTACAACTTGACCATATTATCCCATTCTCTAAAGGTGGTTCATCAGACCCGAAGAATCTTCAATTGCTCTGTAAAGAGTGTAATCAAAAGAAAGGTGATAAGTTATGGTAGAATTCTATTACGGCCATAGAATCAAAATGGACGAGAGGCTTAGGGAGCAGATAATCAAATAATTTGCTGGTCAATCTGTCCGCTATCATTATGAAGTAATGAATGAGGTTTGGCTGACTGGTGCCAAGTTGTCTGAGCAGTTGCAGTTTTTTAGCCGAGACTGGCTAAAGAGGTATGGTTATCTGCTGCCAAGAGAGCGTATGGTGATGGTGGACGAGGAAGGTGTTGAGCATAAGTCTGGTTGGTGTTATCCCCTGCACAGGATACAAAGGATGGTACATGAGAGGCAAATACGTTTCCATGTAGAGAATCTGAAAGAGGAAAAGACAGAAACCCCGTAATACATTATATATTATATGAATCTCAAGAAGGACGAAAGAGAGGAAGTCATGAAGTCTGTCCGTGCCGCCATGGAAGAGATTTACAAGACACCGAAGTATTACGAGGCTAACGACGTGATTCTGTCTCCGGCTCAGGTCACGGAACAATTCCCATTCCTTAGTAAAGACTGGGTTAAGCGATATGGCTGGTTTATTCCCCGTGTGCGAGTTGACAAGTGGGACGATGAGACATGCAAAAGTAAGTTTGGCTACTCTCGGAACCAAATAATAGAGTGGATAAACATGGGAGTGTTTAGGCGAGTTGACCCATTTATAAGGATTGATGATGAGAAATAACTACGATAAGACTTTAGCGATAGAGATGCTAAATGCAAGGAAGCGTCTGATTGAGGAGGCCGAAAACTACTATTCAGACAGGTGGCTCATGGGCAAAGGGCTTACTAAACTATATCCATGCTTTACGACAAACTGGCTCAAGAACTATGGGCAATACCTTTATAGAACTCGTGTGTCGATATATGACGACAACGAAAACAGCTATTGCTCTTCGTGGGGATATTCGCTGAACCATATAGAGGAAATGATGAGCAAAGGCTATGTGCAATGCAATGGAGTCCGTTTCTATCTCAACGAGGACAGGACGGAGTTTACAAGCAAGATGTCAGGGTTTGGGAAATGGTAAGGATAGATTGCCCTTAGGCTTACGCCGCTTCCCGATGAACGGGAACGCTCAAATATCTTTTATCTATCCATCGGCGTACAGTATTTCGTTAAACCTGGCGCAAAGGTACGAATTTTTATTTGTTCCGTCTCGGTCGGTTTTTGTTTCGTTTGGGCTTGTAATTCCTTACAGGAATCACCGTACCTTTGCACCCAGATAAACAAATAACAAAAATATTCACCTTAAAAGCAAAAGCATTATGACAAAGGAAGAAGCAATGAAACAGTTTGCCTATCTCGGCGCTGTGTGGTTTGGAAACAGTAAGCAACATTTCGCCTTCTCGGCGTATGACCGCCTGAACGGTTGGAACAAGCTGGCCGACAAGTGGAAGGAAGAGGCCGAAGAAGAGTGGGACGAGGCTGAAGAGGTACTGAACCGCCTGGTGGAATTGGGTTGCAAGCCCGCCGACCTCCAGGAAGCTATGAAGACCATCGAATTTCCGTTCTACGATGACCCGAAGCAGCAGATTGAGTCGGACTACGAGCCCACTGCCGTGAAGATGTTGAGCGAGCTGGCACAAGCCTTCGCCGATGACTATCCCACGCAGAAGCTCATCCAAAAGTGGATTGACGGCGAGAAGGACCACATGGCTTGGGAGGCTCAATACCTGAACTACATCGACAAGCTCGGCTACGAGAATTTCCTCGCTGCAATGATGTAAAAGCCCCCTCCAAACCTCCCCGAGGGGAGTCTTTCTAAGTTACAAACATCAGACCCATGCCCCTGCAACGGTCTTCCCCTTCAGGGAATAAGAGGGGCCTCTATTTATGAAAGAGAAGGTATTACAGGCCATGCGTGAGTTCGGAGCTCCCGTGAACGCAGGCAAGATTGCGGAAATCACAGGTATCGACCGCAAGGAAGTAGACAAGGCTTTTGCCGAGTTGAAGAAGGAAGGCGCCATCGTGTCGCCCGTCCGCTGCAAGTGGGCTCCTGCCCAGTAATTCACTAATGGCTTCGACGAGTGCAACGGCACCGCGACGCATACAAACTTTTTGATACGGGGGAGGGCCTCGGCTCTCCCCTTTTCAACCTTTAAAACAAGTTCCATTATGAGAAAGTTCAAATGCCCCTGCAAATACACTTACGACCCCGAAAAGGGCGACCCCAAGCAGAACATCCCTCCCGGCACGCCGTTCGAGGAGCTGCCAGACACATGGCGCTGTCCCCGCTGCAAGCGTAAGAAAGAGAAATTCATTGTAGTAGAAGAATAAGTCAAGCAAATTATCATCACGTAAGCTTTATGAAAGTTTTGATTTTACAAGGCTCTCCGAGAGCCAATGGCAATACCGCCTGGATGGCGGAAGAGTATAAGAAGGCTGCCGAAGCAGCAGGCCACGAGGTGACACTGGTCAACGTGGCTAAGAAGAAGATTGCTGGTTGCCTGGCATGTGAGTACTGCCATACAAAGGGCAACGGTACCTGCATCCAGAAGGATGATATGCAGGAGCTCTACCCGTTGTTGGCAGAGGCAGAAGTACTGGTGCTGGCATCACCCATCTACTACTTTACGCTTAGTGCTCAGATTCAGGCTCCCATCCAACGTTTCTACAGCCTGATGAAGCCTGCCAGCGTGAAGAAGACTGCTCTGTTGCTATCGTCGCATTCGCCCAATGTCTATGGCGCAGCCATCTCCGAGTACGAACTCATCACAGGCTTCTGCGGCTATGAGGACACAGGCATAGTCACTGCCTTCTTAGACGAACAAAAAACTGACGAAACGAAGCAAAAGATTGTGGAACTTGTCAATCAATTATTATTCTACGACGATGGCAAAGATTTATGAATTCAAAGCCCTGACGAGCAAAGGCAAGGAACTCGATTTCTCACAGTTTGAAGGTAAGGTGCTGCTGATAGTCAACACGGCCAGCAAATGCGGATTTACCCCTCAGTTTAAGGGACTGGAGAAACTGAATCAGAAATACAGAGAGCGGGGACTCGTCATCATTGGCTTCCCCTGCAACCAGTTCAAGGAACAGGATCCGGCTGACGACAGCAAGATAGAAGAGTTCTGTCAACTGAACTACGGCGTGACGTTCCAGATTATGAAGAAAGGTGATGTCAACGGCCCCGATGCCCAGCCTATTTTCGAATATTTGAAGAGCGTGGCTCCAACAGAGGAGTACAACGGACTGAAGGCCAAAGCAGCCAAGGCCCTCTTCAAGGCTATCAGCAAGAGCGTGGAGAAGGACAGCGACATCCAATGGAATTTCACCAAGTTCCTTATCTCGAAGGACGGCACGACCATCAAGCGCTACGCTCCAACGACAGAACCGAAAGACTTCGAGAAGGACATTGAAGCGATGCTGTGAGTCGGGGATGAAGGACGTTGCACTTGTTTTGTCGAGCGGTGGAGCTCGCGGCCTGGCTCACATTGGGGTCATCGAGGAACTGGAGTCCATGGGCTACCGCATCACTTCCATCGCAGGTTGCTCGATGGGTGCGCTTATCGGCGGTTTCTATGCCGCCGGACGCTTGTCTGACTACCGTGAGTGGATGAAGACCATCGACCGTAAGAAGATGCGTGACCTCATCGACTTTTCGCTCAGCTTGAACCATATAGTGAAAGGCGAGCGTATCATCGAGGCTATGAAGGAAGTTGTGCCCGATGTACGCATAGAAGACTTGCCCATCCCCTATTGCGCCGTATCCACCGATTGGGAACACGGTGAAGAGGTGGTGTTCCGCGAAGGTAGTCTCTACGAAGCCATCCGCGCCTCCATCTCCCTGCCATCCTTCTTTGACCCTGTACGCAAGAACGGTCGTGTGCTCATCGACGGCGGTGTCATCAACCCGCTGCCATTGAACCGTGTGGAGCGTCATGAGGGCGACATCCTTGTGGGTTCTGATGTCAGCGGTCACGACTATATGGCACAGAGTAAACTACAACAGTTAGCACGAGAGAAGCGTAAGGCCGACCGCTCGCTGGGAGGTATCATCCTCAACAAGCTCATTCCCAACAACATTGAATTCAACTACATCACCCTGCTATCCCGTGCCAGTTCGCTTATGATTCGTCAGAACTCCAAGTTGATGGCACAGCTTGTGAAGCCTGACGTGCTCATTGATATTCAAATGGACAAATACGGCAGTTTCGACTATGATAAATCTGAGAAACTCATAACTATTGGACACAACAAAGCCCGGCAGGCGATGAAAAAGATACATTAGAATTGAATATGACGACACTTATTACAGGACTTCTCATTCCCTTACTGGGCACAATGCTCGGCTCCGCCTTTGTTTTTTTCATGAAGGGCGAAATGTCGGCGCGTGTGCAGAAGTCGCTATTGGGCTTTGCTTCGGGCGTGATGGTGGCGGCATCGGTGTGGTCGCTGCTGATTCCGGCAATGGAGATGGGTTCAATGGACAATGGACAGTGGACAATGGACAATGGGGCTAACGCATGGTCTGTATTTCCTGCGGCTGTCGGCTTCCTGTTGGGCATGGGCTTCCTGTTGCTGATTGACGAACTGACGCCCCATTTGCATATCGGCACGGACAAGCCGGAGGGCTTGCGTTCGCACTTGTCAAAGACGACCATGCTCGCCCTGGCGGTCACCATCCACAACCTACCAGAAGGAATGGCCGTGGGCGTGGTGTTTGCAGGCGCGGGGAACGGAACCGCTCACATTTCTTTAGCCAGTGCTGTCGCAG
>Ga0265299_10003704_pt1 | contig 14765 bp, 16 predicted proteins | sample AusTroGonzalo_MG_4_FD_193485 | JGI IMG/M metagenome (GOLD analysis project Ga0265299, IMG submission 193485) | Bovine rumen microbial communities from tropical cattle in Woodstock, Queensland, Australia - Gonzalo_02 | ecosystem: Host-associated > Mammals > Digestive system > Stomach > Rumen ... | reverse complement strand
CACCATTTCCAAATTGCTTTGATTTTAGAAAGACATGTTGTTTTACCTTGGCATATTTGTTTGGCTGCTTCCGCAATGTCTCCTGAAACTTCACCACTATATCCTTCATCATCATCACTACTATCACTACTAGTGGTTTTGAAATCAATGACATCATCTTTTAAACCAGTAGTATCAACCTTTGCTTTAAGGCCTGCAGCTTCAATGATTTGTTTGATGACTTCAGAGCGTTTTGTTTGTGAAATGTCAAATGTTTCTTGTTTATCAAGTAATTTATCCATCCCGCTTATTTTAACATCAATTTTCCAATCATTCCAAGTTAGTTCGGTGACAAAACCTAATGTGACATTTTTCATGTCTTCCCATTTTAAAGTTCCATCTTGAACTCCTTTTTTAAAGCAAGATTTCTTACCTTTAAAAAATAGATTTAAATATGAATTAGGAACGCCTACTGTCACACTACTTGTCATTTCAGTATAATCTGATTCATATGAATCAGTGTATACCTCTCCAATGTAATCAATGTGAGTTGTTGCACCATTTTGCAACATGAAAGGCAAATCACTGTTAAATGAGGATGTTGATTCTTCTTCGGTTTTTTCAGAATCTTCACTACTAGTACTTGAAGTAGAGTTAGCTTTTTCTGCTAATTCTTTAGCTTTAGCTTGAACATTGGTTTTAGAATCATTTTTAGTATCTTCAGATTTCTCCTCTAATGATTCAGTAACATAAACTTCAATACCGCATTTAGAAAGTGCCATTTAATCACTTCCCTTTTGTATTTGATTTTGTCTTTTTCTGAACAGTTTTCTTCTTTGAATTTGCTTTTTTCAACAGGTCTTTAGCTTTACGTTTCAATGCAGGGTCAGTAATCTTATTAATTTGAGACTTATTTTTAGTAGTTTTAGTGTTTTTCTTATTATCCTTATCTTTGCCTTTATTCTTTTCAGGTTTAACATCCCTACTAGCAGGCACAGTAAATTCTTCTCCAGGAATAAGACTATTCTTATCAGGAACTTCCTTGATACTAATATCCAATTTCAAATGAGTTAACTTATCACGCTGAGGTTTAATAACAACAATAGCATTAAACCGACCTCCCAATTCTGGAGATACCACTTCAACAGGTTTACTCATCATCTCTTGAAAGATGGCATTATGTTCATCAGGCCTATCTGGATCTATCCGAACATGAGCAGTAATGCTGAAGTCCAAACCCACATAAGCTCCTGGAGTAACTTTTTGAGTTCCCCCTACAAGAGCATTGAAGTTATATTCACGTCTACGAAAAGATTCATTAGGAGATACGTTTTCTGCATAGAAAGGGTATCCCATTATTTCCAAATTACAACCATCAGTAGGTATATTATACATTGACATTTTATGCACCTCCAGGTGTAGGGTTTCCAAGTGACTCTAAAGCAAGTGTCACTACTCCTTGAGCTTCTTGTTTTGTCATGTTTCTTGCATCTACAGGAACAGCACCTTCATGAACATGAACAATAGTCATATTGCCCGTACGCATTGCAGTTGGATTATAATCAGTAGCTTGTCTAACAGTTGCAAAACTCATTTGAGGAGCATTGAACCCTCTTAAGATATTACCCGCATAATCTCTTGAAGCAGCATAAACCGCATCATTGGATTCACCTATACGGCCAGGTATGTCTTGAAATTCAATTGCAATTTTCTTTTGAATTACACCTGGAGAAGCAATATTCAATGCACCTAATACTGCATTTTTAATGTCTTCACCAAAACTGGCTGCTGCAGAAACTGCACCGCTTACTGCATCATTGATTCTTTGACCAATGTTCATGAATTCATTGTATACTGCATCTGCAAGGCCAGTTATTCCATCGATAACTGCTTGTACTACTTGACTTGCAAGACTTGCAGCTGCGGAAACTGCTGCACTTGCAGCAGAAGCTATTCTTCCTGGAAGTTGCATAAGATAAGTATATGCTCTTCCTGGTAATTGTCGAATGTAATTAATAACACCATTTAAGATTCTCATTCCTGCATTTCTTGCTCTTGCAGCTGCAACATTCCCCCATGCTAATATTCTTGCTGCAGCTTGATTAAAGAATGCCATTAATCTAGCAGGAATCTGACGTGCATAATTAACAATGCCTGTTAATAATCTTTGACCTATTCTTAAAGCGATTTGACCTACTCTTAATTGAAAATTAACAAGAGCAGTTGAAATTGTAGTAACCACTCGAATGAAAGCGTCTTCCCATGAAATAGACCCATTCATCAACTGGCCAAAGATACCAACAAGATTTGACAAACCATTCCATAACGGAGTTACAATATATGATACTGCTTGAAATCCTTGTTGTAATATTCCAAACACTTGACCTGCAATAGCTCCCAAAGTTCCAAATGCATCAATAATAGCACCTACAACATCAGGACCCCCACTTCCTGCACCATCACTTTTAAATAAGTTATTCCATGCAGCACCTATCCATGCAAAGACAGGTTGTAATGCATTCCATAAAGCTTGGAATGCCCCTTGAATTGCAGCTAAAGTCCCTTGTACTTGAGGACTGTTAACGAATGCATTCCATAACCTCATGACCCCATCTTTAATTGCATCTAACATTGTACTGAAATCAGTCCACCATCCAAAGGCTTCACCAATTTGTTCAATAACAACAATCAATGCAGCAACAGCACCGATGATTAATAAAATAGGCCATAATGCAGCTAACTCTGCTGCAGCCATAGCCCAAAATCCACCACTTGCACCAGTAGCAGCAGCACCCTCAGCAATTAAAGCAGTTCCATTAGTTGCATGTGCAGCAGCAGCACCAATTTCTTCAGCAGTTAAACCTGCTTGAGCAGCTGCTAATGCGATTTCTTCAGCAGACAATGCAGCAGTTTCAGTCCCCATTACTCCAAGTAAACCTGAAATGGTAGGTAAAGTAAAACCCATCATCTCTAACAAACCGATAACGGATGTTAAAGGCCCTGCAATAATACCAATACCTGCACCTAAAGTAACAGCTGCAAAACCAACAGTTTTAACAGGCCCTGGCAAACTGTTAATCATATCCAAAAACCCTTGAAGGACAGGAATCAATGGTTGTATTGCATCCATTAAAGCTGCACCGAAATCAGTTTTCAATCCTGCAAGAACATTATTCAATCTTTGGAATTTAGCAGCACTTGAATCTGCATATTGATCTGCAGCACCACCAGTACGTGAGAGAACATCATTTAGTAATTTCTGTTTATCAATAGCACCAGTAGTTTCATCTTTATAATCTTTAATATCTAAACCTAAAGCTTTCAATGCCCTACCATTGCCCATGAATGCTTTTTGTAATTGGCCTGCAGCTGCTTCTTGGCTTATACCCATTTGAGCTGCATAATTTGATGTTGCTTTCATGGCCTCTTGAGATTCTTGTAATGACATGCCCATGTTCATATAAGTAGTCATTGCAGCTCTTGTGTCCGCAACACTTCTACCCATGTTATTACTGTACTCTCTGACCCATTTTTTAACTTCATCAGATTGTTTATCCCAATTACCACCAGTGTTATTTACTGCAGTACCAAATTTATTCCACTCTTGCTCCGCAGTCACAGCAGCATCTACAGCAGATTTAGCATAATTTAACATTGACGCAGACATTGCAGTTACAGCTCCACCAACTGCAGTCTTCAATGCACTTGCTCTCTGTTGAGCACTATTAAAAGCACCTGCACTGTTGTCTTGACCTCGGATACGAAGTAGAACGTCTTCATAAGAAACCATTTAATTCAACTCGTCCATTTTTTCTTTAAGTTCTTTTGATTGTTTAATTTCCGCTCTTAATTGGGAAGAATATTTGAAAATAAGAAATTTAATGTCAGGATGGAATTTTTTACGTATAACTTCAGAGGGTAACCATCCTAAATGTTTACTGATTCTGAAGTATACCTCACCATAGAAACTATTACTCAGATGGAAATAATTTCTCATTAGCCAACTCAGTTAATCCTAATCTCTCTTCCACTTCAGTTACAATAGCATATTTTGCAAGGAATGGGAACCTTTTCCAGAATCTTTCTCTTGTTTCAAAGTCTTGACTGGAGTTAGGTAATTTTAATTGAGCTGCTAAAAATCCATCAATCATTTTACTTTTCTCTTCACCTGCTATAGCATTTAATTCAATTGTCATTTTATTCACTATAGCTTGTTCTTCAGGAGTTATCTCTCCTCCTTGTTGAGCTTTTATAAATAATTCTTTATCCTCGTTATCGTAATCTTTAAATAAGTCAATATTCATTTGTAAATAATCAACTACTCTACTATCATCGATTGGGAGTATTTCAAAATTAAACCTATACTTTTTACCATTTAAAGGCAAGTCTACAAGTAAAGTGTTGAATTTACTGTCATCAAGAATATCTAATAAATCTTGTTCGGTTTCAATAATTTCAACAGTTCTTTTCATTGCTTCAACAGTTTCAGTAGGCCTATGTTTTTCTAAGTATTTGCGGTATTTTTGTAATGTTTTTTTAAGTAGAGCAAATTCTTCATCAGTTAAGTTATCATGATTTTTACATTTGAGTACTACAATTTGTTCATCAGTTTGTAGATCATCAAATGGTAAGTCTTCACATTCCAAAGGGAATTGTGTTTCTAATAGATGTCTTTCAACAATCGCAGCTTTTTTATCAAAATTATCGGACATAAAGACGAATCCTCCTTTATATTATGCTTTTTGTTAAAATTTTTTCAAAAAAAAAGAAAGAAACAAAAATAAAAGGTTTTAATTTTGTTTCTTATACCCAGTAGCACCAAATTTGATACTGAAAGGTTTGTTAGCGTTTTCTTTACTGATTTCTTTGATGTATGCTCCATAGAGCACATCATCTTCTACAAGATTACCTGTATCTTCTTCAAAATCATATGAAGCAAGAGTGTCTCTTACTTTTTTCTCATATAACCGTTTAATTTCTTTTCTTAATGCAGGGTCAATGTCACTTGCTTCAGCTTCAATACTTTCTTTGCCGAATTGAGTGTCATAAGGAGTGCTGCTGCTTGTAGAAGTCAGGTCTTCGGTATCTTGTTTGTAACTTACTTTGAATGAATCACAAACAATATGTAATTCACCAAACATTAATTGGGATTGACCATATCTTATTGTTTCAGCCATGTATAATCACCTTTAGTTTGTTACTGCTTTTACAGCAGGGTTTTTGATTTTTGTTTTAACTTGGATTGCAATAGTACAGTTCACACCTTGAATTTGACCTTCCAGGTCCATATCATATGGATTGGAATCAGATTCTTTGAGTGTTAATTTGGTTCCATCACCAGTTTCAGTATTATAAGCAATCATTCTTTCAGCTTCAATTTCTTCATCAATAACCGCATCAACTTTAGTTTGAGCTTTCACAATATATGATGCAGTTTCATTAGCTTTAACTTGAGTGAATACTGCTTTGAAAACGTTACGTAATAAGTTATCAGCATTAAACCTAGCATGGAATAAACTGTCTGCAGGTCTTGGGTCAACGGAGAATGAAGTTGCAGTAGCCAAATTCATACGGCAAACCACTAAGTCAGAGACTACTTCATCTGCACCAAAAATTACACCTGCATTTTGCAATGCTAATTTTTGTGCATCAGTTCTGGCAACAAATGTTCCTGGTTCAACAGATCTATAAGGTAAGAAACCAGGTTCAATATAGTATGGTGTGCAACATAACATTGCAGCATGTTTACCAAATTTCAAAGGTTCAATAATACCTATTCTAGATTTACCAATTGAACCTGATAAGGTAATTAAATTAGCGTCAGTTTCACCGTTTTTAGTAGTGAAACCATTTCTTAAACTTAATTTTGCAGTTTCGGTAGTGATACTTGCATGTGCTGCATTAATGAAATCTGCAATAGTATAACCAGTATCAGTTATGCTTTCTGCTCCAACATAGAATTCAATTATTGAATCAAGAGCTGTTTTAGCAGTGGATAAAGCAGCTAACCAAACATCTTTTGAAGTTCCTGCTCCAACATCAATAACATAGATATATGGAATTCCAATATCTTCAGTAGTTTTAACTTCAGCTTCTTCAAAGAAATCTTTTAATACTGCAAGTAATGCATTTGTTGAGGTATCAGTTCCGATTCCACCATTTGCAATACTACGATTTACTTCTCCCCAGTTATTAAATTTTAAAAGTTGAGTACCATCGACTTTGTAACCAGTTGCAGCACTATTACCAGTTTTTCCTATGAAAACTGGGATTTTTCCCCCATTTCCTTGTAGTTCATATTCGGTAGTTTCATTAAAATATACACCAGGTATTTTTGAGATAGGCATAATTAATCCTCCATTATTTTATCGAATTCAGCTTGAGTCATGGATGGTTCAATATCCAATATTCCTAAAGCTTCTTTTTCTTCTTCATATTGTTGTAATAAACCTGCACGTGAGAGATTCATTATTATGAGTGGGTAGTGCAAATCGGAATTAGACACTAATTCCACTAATGTGAATTTCTCTGAGGTTTGTTTAGATGTAGTCTTTTTCTTTTTTGTCATACTAATTCCTCATCAACATTTAAATTTTCACTAACTGCACCACCAATGACATAATACTCGTAGTAACTAAATGAAACACGAATAATACTTCTCATTACAGGTGGATTAGTTGTTAAATCATCTAAAATATATGGCGGAGCAACATCAAAAGCTGCTCTTATAATATCATAAGCATTAAAAAGGTTTTGATAATGATACTCCTTTGGTTTTGGGCATTGGTTCTTAATACCTCTTGCAGTATAAGGTGTTACTTTACATTGTTGATCTAAGTAGTTACAGTTTCCATCCTGGTAGTTAGTACAGAAAGTGTAATGGTCAGATTGAATCATGTAGAATAATTCTATGATTTTATCAGTGATTTCATCTCTCTGGTCTTCATCATCACACCACACATTTAAATCTAAATCAATTGTTCTTTCTTCTCTTATGACTTGTTGAGAGATAGTTTGATTTGGATTTTCAGGGTCATACTGCGGATGAGTTTTTGGTATTATGTAGTTTTTGTTTATGATGTGTTTTTGAACTATACCCGTTCCACCACTATTATCAACAGTTATGCATGGAGTTTTATCAATAGGATATTCTCTTTTGACTATCCTTACATCTGTGGAATCTTTTAGAATGACTCTGCCTTGTAGCATTTGTATAATTGCACGTATGGGTTTAATCATTCTATCACTCCTTTTTTACGCAGTTCTTTTTCAATTGATTTGCTCATGTATTTTTCAGAAGCTAATTCATTAGCCACTTCTAATGGATAATTTCTAGCTTCCATTTTACTGGTTCCATGAACAACATATACTGCATAATTTGCACTGTTTTTAACACGGCCTTCTTCAGCAGATATCTCACTTGAGTGACTTCTTCTTAAGTTACCAGTTTGATAAGGTGCTTTTGTTTTGCATCTTTTCTCTGCTTCTAAAGTAGTGTTTCTAATGGTGTTAGCTACACATTGTTTCAGTATGCTTGATGATGTTTTTTTGTAGAAACTAGGATTGATTTTTACTTCAATATCAACCATTTGTATCATCTCCGTCACCATCATCTATTGATGGGTCTGTTTCTGTAGGTTTAACATCATCTTCATCATCAGGGTCGGGTATGATTACAGGTGTAGGTTTACGTTGTTGAATAACAACTAATTTCTTATGACGTACGGGGAGTAAATGATTATTATCAATTACACTTCCAGTAATCTCATAAGTTTCAGGTTTACCTTCCAATCTTAAAATCATGGAAGAATCAACAGGTACATTAGAATCAATATAAATTTTATAGGTATCCTCTCTTATTTCTCCAAATTCTTTCATATCATCATTTGGAGTTGTACTTTGAAAATCACATGGAACAGTTTCTTTATACACATATTCAGATTTGGGTTCTAAGTAAGAATTTAACTCTGAAGTTTCTGTATATTCAAACAATTCCAATTTTTCATTTGGGAAAAATACCATACTTATAACACCTTGATTCTTATAGAGTACATACCTTTCAAATCCTTAATTCTACCTTGAATTAAATTACCTAGACTTGAACCAGTATCATAATTTACTTGAACATCCCCCTCTTTAACGGAAGACATTACACCATTACCACTAAAGCCAGTAGTCAACCTATATTTAATCATATCAAAAAGTAAAGGATTAACAATAGTAGTGATTACATTATCAGGTAACTTACAACAATACTCACATACTAACAAACCACTCAATCTAGAGTTCAAATAGAGTATCCCAAGAGTATCATCTAAAACATAATCATCACCAGACAACTCTAATGATCCAATTTTCAAAGAAGTAATATTACCAACAGGATAAAAATCCAACTCCAACAAATCATCATCAAAATTACGCATAACCATTTTATGAGATGTTGGATTAATAGGGACATTTGTATATCCCATTAGTTCGCTTACTACATTATTTAGGAGCAACTGTAGTTGTTCATCAGAAAAGTCCTCATATGGAACTCCTTCTAATTCTAATTGTTTCTTTAATTCTTCTAATGTAATTAAAGTCATAATACGTTGCCTCCAAAAAAGAAATTATTAAAATAAAAAAAAAATTATAAAAAAATTTTAGTCATCATCCTCTTCTTCTTTAGGGAAAGGACTAGTTGAAATTCTCACATACATTCCAGTTGCACCAGTTCCTGCCCCAGTGTATAATTGATATAAATTAGTTCCACTAGGGAGAGCATTAGAAACAACCCAATACTTATTACCAACAAACTCAGGATGTTCATCATTAGTAAGAACAACAATCTGACTGTAATCGCTTTGAGTTACTCCTGTGGTTTTTGCGGTTCCCTGGTCTAATGGTTCTTCACCTGAAGAATCTCCATAGGATTTGAACCAGTATTTTTTTATAGGTCTAGGTTCATCTTCAGCATCAATTGCAAGAATCCAAGGTTTCAATTCTTTCAATGCTGGTGAAGAGTCGATTGCGTTTAATTGTTTACGAGTTAATGCCATGTTATCACCTTAAAAAAAAGGATTAAAAAGTGGAGAAATATTTATTCTCCGTCACCAATTCCAGTGATTAAAGCGTTTTGGAATTCACCAATGTTTTGAGTAGTTAAGAAAGCAGCAATTACGTTTTTGTAAGCTAATTTGTTAACTGGTAAATCGGTGATTAATGTAGGTGGCATTAATCTTCTAACTTCAATAGTAGAAGAATCAACGATTGCTAATTTGTCACCACCTGTGGTGTCAAAGTTACCATCAACGAGAATTGGAATATCAGTTCCAAACATTGATTCGTAGGAAGTGACTCTGTGACCTAAGCCAATATCGATTTTATCGTTGTATCTTCTGTATGGTGCAACAATTGCTTTTAATTGTTTAGCAACACCATAAGAACAGACGATAACATCAGGGTTACCACCATCATTGACAACTGCTTCTAACATATCATCGATAGCTCCTTCAGTAATAGCGTCACCGTTTAAATCATCAGTGTGAGTGGTAATTGAACGAGTGATACCTTTGAAATCTTTTTTAGCTGCGGTACCGTAACCTTCGATGATTGCTTCATCGGTTTTGTTGTTAACTTCGATGAATTTTTTGTCCTGGTATCTTTGTAATAAGTCAATGTTCCAGTTACCCATCTGTGCCATCATGGACACTTCGATTGGTGCTACGATGGTTTTCATTTTGTCAGTTACTTCACTGATGGATTCAGCGGAAGCTGCAGGAATGTCATCTAATTCATCGATGAATGCAACATCACTTGCACCTGGAGTTTCTGCAAAATAACCTGCTAATGCAGCTTTACCATCGAATACTTGACCTTTGGATTCAAGGAATCTTAAGAAAGGTGCTTTTTCAAAGGTTTTAGTTTTCAATTCATCACTGTACTCAATTTGCATTGAGGTAGGGTAGTCTGAGACTTGTTGGAAAGTCTTTTTCAATTCATTTAACTCAGCAGACTGAGTTGCCATTTTAGATATAATATCATCCATAGTGATTTCTTCGGACATTATTAATCAGCTCCATTAAATTTAGTTTAAATATCAAAAAAATTTTATTCTAAGTTTTTCAAAGCAGCTGCCATTATTGGATTGGCTGCTTTTTGTTTTCTAAGTAAGATTTCTGCGGTTTCTTTGGTAGAGTAAGTTGTTTTTTCAACTTTATCTTCGTCATCTCCGTCCTCTTCTTGGGATTTCATTGATTCTTGGAATTGTTTATATTTGGAACCTTTTGTGGTTCTGGTTTTATCCAAGTCACCGAACATTTTAGCTGCAACTTTATCTGCAAAGTCATCGCCCAAAGCATTTTCAATACTTTTACCGATTATGTCAGCGATATCTAAGTCATTAGTTACACTGATATCAATAGTTGGGTCATTGCTTTTGGTTTTATCTTCTTCCTCATCTTCATCTTCTTCAGATGGGGTTTCTTCTTCATCTTCTTCTTCAGTTGCTTTAGTTTCCTCTTCAGGGGTTTCTTCCTCTTCAGCAGGTTTTTCTTCATCTAAAGCTTCAGCGATTTTAGCGTCAACTATTGATTCTAACTGAGATTCTACTTTTTCAGTTATTTCTTGTGCAATAGTTTCCTCTTTTTCCGCCATTAACTCATTGAACAATTGTATAACATCGTCTTGAGTTAATCCTGAAGATTCTTCTTCTTCCTTATGGGTTTCACTTTTAGATACCATAGTTTTATCTCCATCATTATTTTCTTCTAAAGTTTTAACAATTGCATAGCATGCACCAGACAAACAATTAGATTGAACTAATCCTTTACTGGTTGTAACTGTTCCGAAAGTGTCCCAGTTAGCAGGCATAGGTGTTAAACTGATTTCATATAATTCAATTGCATTAATAATGCGGTTTTTCTCATCGTAATTGGTGACATAACCACCAATACTAAGACCTAAATTGACACCTGTGTCAAGTAGATCCTTAATGTCAGGAGTGTGTTTTTTTGTGATTAAGAATTTGATATGAAGTTTTTTATCCTCCACACTTGCATCTTTAATAGCTCCGATTACATCTTCCACACCATACCAATGGTCGGCATGTATGTTGAGTGCAATTGCTTGCTCTGCCATTGATTCAATGGCGTCGGCTGCTACTATTTCATCGTGTAAGTCACGTGAAGTTGTTGAAGCAATACCTTCAAGTAAAATTCTTTCACCACTATCACCATCATTAGATTTTTTGATAGCTGCTTTAGTGAATTCTTTAACACTCTCAGTTGACAATGGAGAATAAACCCTAAATTCTTTTTTAACCATTATTAAACTCCATTTAACTTTTCTATGAGATGTAATAAACGCTCCTCTCTTTTTTAGAGAATAATCTTTTTAATAGAGAGATACTTAATTTTTTTAAAGGTGAAAAGCTTGATGAAAAAAACCTTTAAAAAGCAGACAGAAAAAATGCATACTGACATTTCGTAAAAGGAAATGATAAACAACTAAAAAAGATTTTACTCTAGAAAAAAAGATTATATTATTTCCCTAAAAAAGATTTTTTGAGGCATATCCAAAAAGGAGGGTCTATAAAACGATTGTTTTAAATATTCTTTCGCAAAACGAAGAAATTTACATCCCAGTACTTCTGGTTGAGTTTAATGACATCCCAGGTCAAGGTTCTCATAAAGTAGCGAAATGAGAATTAATCTGTTAAATCCATAACGGGTGGATTATCTAGTGGCATATCCCCTGCGGATTCCACCACCGCACCAAAACTGCAACGGCAATTAGGATGCATTGGCAACAATGATTGAGCTTCTTGCAATGAATGGGGGTTATTCGCTTCAGCATCTAAACAATCATCACATACAAGACTATCTCCAACAGTAATGACATCAACTTCACGAATACCATAATTCGCATAAGCTTGTAATGTTCCTGTGTTTAATGCTCTTGCATGTTCCGTTCTTGCAATCATCTCTGCACGTGTGCGAACACTAATATTCCCGTTAATAGGTGTTAAAGGTAATTCCATGAGGTTTCTCATTGTAACCTGGTAACCATCACCTGCAGCTACAGCATTAAAGATAACCTCACGTATACCTTCACGTAGTTCAGTATTCACATTCGTAACAAGGTTAAAATTATAAGTAGTTAGATTATACAATGCCATTCTATCTGCTTGAGTATAAGCTAAGACACCACCAATATCTTGATATCCAAGTTGGCTTCCTATCTTATAGAATTGTCTGATGAAATCTTCACTATCATTCGCATTGTATTTTATCAATTCATTTAATTTTTGTCTAATGCCACTATTACGGAAGAATGCATCTATTTGTTGTTGATTCATATTTTGTAATTCTGCAAATTCTTCACTGCCGATATATTCAGTAACTACTTCAAGTTGTCTTTCAAAACCATCGCATATAGATTTGAGATATGCGGTTTCTTCAGGAGTTAATGCTTTGCAGAATGGGATTTGGATAAAATCCATAAATGTCATTCTCCTTTGTAATTGATTAAATTAGATGAGTATAAGTTTGATTTGTATTTTTGCACATTCCTGATGGATTTGCTTATGTCTTCGCCTAATGGCATTACATTTGTTGGGTTAAGTATGTTTGGGGTTATTCCATAATTGCTATAGTTCATTGGAACATTTCCCCATGCTACTGGTTCTTCACCGTAGGTTGATCTAACTTCATTGATAGATAAGCTGCCATTTTGTAATCTGATATTTTCAATCTGTGCACGGTTTAATTTATCTTCAATATCTAAATCGGTGAAGTGGAATAGTTCATCAAATCCATTATGGCCTAATGCTTTGTTGAATGCTCCTTCGATAAATGCTGCACGGCCTTGCAATGTGTCTTTGAAGTTTTTCTTTTGTGATTCACCAGAGCCAGTTCCAAGGTTGGCGGTTTCAATTACTCCTACCATTGCAGGTTGAGCACCATAACCAGTAATAATCATGTCACGTGCAAGTATCAATAATTTCTCCCAATCCATATCCCTGATATTAACTGTTGGACTGGTGAATACTCCACCTTTCAAAGCTAAAGTTCCACCTTTCTTACCACTTTTCTTCAAAGCTTCCAAACGGTTAATCTCATTGATAAATGATTGGTCATCCATATCTTTATCAAAACTGATGATTGCTTTAGGGTCAACACCATCATTTTCCATGATGGTTTTATTATACTTCATTCCCAGGAACATTATTGATATTGCTAAACCTATCTTATCGATTTTACACATTCCCCATTTATTGGATTTAGCTCTTATGTTAGGTTCATGTATGTGAATCAATTCTTCAGGTTCATATCTGATATCCATCTGTCGGTATCCCCATTGCTCAGTATCAGGATACCACATTAACAGTTCTGATGGTACAAATGTTAATCCTGTAGGGACTTGTTGTTGGAATAACTCTTCATGATTTATTTCTATGAATGCATCTCCAGTTCCCTCAAATGAACGTATGTATTGACTGTGGAACATTGGATAAGTCACTTCACTTTTGAATCCTCCAGGATTATTAAATAAATTATATAGATAATTGCTTCTTGCAATATTAATTTCAGTTTCATTAAGATTATTGATTTGGAAACCAGTTGCAAGAAGACTATCAATTTCAACCTGTATACAACGATGAACATATACATTATTCAATGCTTCGTAGTATACTTCAAACTCTCCTTGAGGTTTGTTACTTCTCCTTTGAGCCCAAGCATAATTCCCTAAGAATGTATTATATAGACTGTGGTCTTGAGGTCTACGAATACCTGGTAAATTACTAATTGTTTTTTTAATATCATCAATAATCTTCATAAATATACTACTCCTACTTGTGGTGTAGATTTCACCATACGTGGGCCAAATATTCCACCACGCCACATGTCACAGCAATGATCATTAATTTTCAATGGTCTGTCTTCACCTCTTTGTTGAGCTTTCTTATCCCAACTATAGGTTTGTGCTTGACTTATGCTGTTGACGCATGATTCATGAATGAGAAATCTTCTTGTTGCAATCAAGTTTTGAATTGAGGTAATATCTTCATATGTGTTTGGTGCATATGTGTCTACATTCATTTTTATACGTGAGTCTTTTTGACATTCAGCTTTCAAGGAAGCTGCATCGTGTGGTAAGTAAATTGTATTAGCGTTAGTTAAATCATATTTGTTTTGGAGTTTTACTAAGTCATCCACTCTTTCACTATCAGATTGAGCTACACCTATTTCTTCTTTATCATAATAGGTTTCTTCCATTAAGCAATAGGTGTTTCCTTCTTTTTCATCTTTGTGTATTCCCATTACTCCAAAGGTGGTGACTGTGCTGACTCCATAATCGCAGCAGATGTTAATATCATTTTTCAATATTTCAAAGGGTAATTTTCTGTAGACATTTTCTTTAGTATTGAACATGTCATATATTGCTCCTTCAGCGATTACCCATTCGCCAAGGATATTTCTTTTGTAGAACACTTCACTTTTCTGATTAACTCTTTTGAGTTCGGTTACATAGTGAGGGTCCAGATTAGGATTGTCATCAAGTAGGAATTTGAAAGTTTTAACTGTTCCTGCTTCAATCAGTTCTTTGTTGTTAATGTAATTTTCATATATAAAATGATAAGGACTGTCAGGGTTGGTGTTCCAGAACATTTTAGCACCAACATCACTGCAACGGGATATTGCCATTTCTACTGCAGATTGAGGACATCTTGCAATCTCATCAGCATACCATCCACCAACAGACATACCTGCAATAACATCAACAGCTTTCTCATCATTAAA
>Ga0265299_10003701_pt1 | contig 14769 bp, 10 predicted proteins | sample AusTroGonzalo_MG_4_FD_193485 | JGI IMG/M metagenome (GOLD analysis project Ga0265299, IMG submission 193485) | Bovine rumen microbial communities from tropical cattle in Woodstock, Queensland, Australia - Gonzalo_02 | ecosystem: Host-associated > Mammals > Digestive system > Stomach > Rumen ... | reverse complement strand
GGTGACATCTCAACAGGATAATCGGTGATGAAGGTAGGCTGGATGTAAGTACCTTCGCACTTCTCGCCAAAGATTTCGTCAATCAGCTTGCCCTTGCCCATGGAGGCGTCCACCTCGATGCCGAGTTGCTTGCACACGTCGCGCAGCTGGGCTTCGTCCATACCTGTGATATCAATGCCGGTCTTCTCCTTGATGGAGTCGATCATGGTGATACGCTTGAAGGGGCGCTTGAAGCAAATTTCATTGTCGCCAACTTTCACAGTATCAGTACCTAATACTTCTGTGACAGCGCGTTCAATCATGGCCTCGGTGTAGTCCATCATCCAGAGGTAGTCCTTGTAGGCCACGTAGATTTCCAATCCCGTAAACTCGGGGTTGTGGGTGCGGTCCATTCCCTCGTTGCGGAAGTTGCGCGAGAACTCATACACGCCTTCGAAACCGCCCACGATGAGGCGTTTCAAGTAGAGCTCATCGGCAATACGGAGGTACATCGGGATATCCAATGCATTATGGTGCGTGATGAAAGGACGGGCTGTTGCGCCACCCGGAATGGCTTGCAGCACAGGGGTTTCCACCTCAAGGTAGCCACTCTCGTTAAAAAAGCGTCGGATGCTGTCGATGATGCGGGTGCGAGTGATGAAGATGTCCTTAACCTTGTCGTTGACCACGAGGTCGACATAACGCATGCGATAGCGCAGTTCGGGGTCGTTGAACTCGTCGTATTTCACACCATCTTTCTCCTTCACGATGGGCAGCGGGCGGAGGCTCTTGCTCAACACTGTCATCTCCTTCACATGGACGGAGATTTCGCCCATCTGTGTACGGAAAGCAAAGCCTTTCACACCGATGAAGTCACCGATGTCCAACAGGCGTTTGAAGACCGTATTATATAAGGTCTTGTCCTCCCCGGGGCAGATTTCGTCGCGCTTGATATAGAGCTGGATGCGGCCTTTCGAGTCCTGCAGTTCGCAGAACGAGGCGGCACCCATGATGCGGCGACTCATGATGCGGCCCGCAAGGGTAACTTCCTGAAACTGGTCGGGATTGTTGTCGTCAAATTGTTCCAAAATCTCCGTCGTGAACACGTTCACCGGGAACGCGGCCTGCGGATAGGGATTGATGCCGAGCTTGTAGAGCTCGGCCAACGAATTACGTCTGATTTGTTCCTGTTCGCTAAGCATAGTGCATTGAATTTGGGTGCAAAGGTACAAAAACGCTTTTATTTTATCGTTATAAACGATAGCTTATTGCGAAAAATGTGGAACCGGTGGGGTAGGGGAGGGGCTGAAAGGCGTGAGAAACGTGACGTGAGGAACGAGATAGACCGAAACTCAACCGACACTTAACCGAAAGTTTGTTAGAGTTACATTGACCCTCCCTTAGCCTTACGTCTACTGAACATCTATCGTGCATTGATTGTCATTGTCAATTGTCAATAACAAGACTAATACTTCACAATCCGATGCGCATGGTCGCCAATTTTCAACACGTAAAGGCCTGATGACAAATCAGGATGAATGACAAAATGTTGTACATCATTGTAAAGTCTAAAATTATCATGGTAGAGGCAACGTCCCAGCATGTCAAAGATCATTACCTCTTGTGACTGCTCTATTTCCGATGAAACCAGCAGATGAATTTCATCGGTGAAAGGATTGGGATAAATGGCAAGGCCGGCATGTTCCTCATGTGAGAAAACATCCAAGAAAGCCTCGATTTGGGCTTCCATGCTCTGGTTTCTTTCTTGTAAATTGGCATTGAGTTGTTTTATGTGTCTTGACCATACCTCCGTATTAACCGGAAACTCAAATCTGAAACTTTGATTGGGAACTTCGTCTTGGATGTCCTCAGAAAGCATTATCAAAATAGGTCTCGTATGCTCGTAATTCAGAGTTTGGGCCATTGCTGTCTCAAAACGAGAAAGGAGTTGTTCCACAAAATCAGCGTTTTTCAGTAGCCGTCGATATAATAAGGTGGAAGCGGCAAGAGTGGGTAGATTAATGTTGGAGTTTAAACTATTATCGCTGGTGTTAACAATATTGGCAAACACATCAAACTCTTGAGAGAAACATCCGTCGCCATCAAAGAATATCCAGCGCCATTTCCTATCACCAGTCTGCCAACAACGGACGTTGTTGCCAGGCCAGTCCACATTGGCGGAATAAAGCTCAAAAACCGTATAGTCAATGAAGTTGTCTATGTCGATTTTCGAACACAGGTAATCATATTGCTCCGCTTGCGACAGGTCGGCAGTTTCAAGCCAATTGTATAGCTGGAGCCATTGGGTAGCATCGCCTTCGTCAAGCGTTAGCCAGTTCTCAATGATATTGCAGCTGTCGGGTTCGACATCATAATGATCTTCAAGATAATGTGTGTCTATCGATTCCTCCAAATAGTAAATACCCCAATACTCTCCATTCAAAAACACGACAACGGCGCGTGTGCCCAGTACATCGAAATCCATGCCTTGTGCCACATGATGACAAAAAGCGTCGGTCAGTCCGATTTTAAGCCAGTTGCTGCATTTGAATGGCTTAAGGGAAAACCGCTTGACCTTATCAAGGGACACATTATCAAAAAATTGGTGTTTGAAGCGCTTCTTCCCGTATTCCTCTCGGGCATACAGTTTCATGCCTTTTTGTTGGTATCTTCTTGAAACGCCGCCATGGGTACGCAGTCCTGCTTCTTGGTTGATGCCGCTGTTGTTCCTCTCATAAAACTCCACGTTGCAACGGCGTTCCCATTCCCTGCCTTTACAGAAATAATTACCCGTCCAAGATGGTGAAGTGGGAGATTGATTGGCACCTGGCACAAAAATACCTTGGTAATAATCAAACAGATCTAATGAGTCGGCGCATAGCGAAACGGCAGGCAAACCGTGGGTGTTACATCCCAAGGAGTGGATGAAATAGCTGTTGGTCACCACCTTGCTGACGCAACTGTCGTTTTCATCGAAAACCGCAGCTCGGATAACGATACAATGCTGCACCGAATCGGGAAGATAGAATTGTGTTTCAAGGCAATTTACGATGGTATAGATATCTGATTTTGAATACAAATTTTCATCCAAAGTCAAAGGTTCTTCGTACAATGGCGACTGTGCCGTCGGGCGGTTGCCGTTGGTGGTGTAACGAATGTGGTTTTGCGGGTCATAATTGAACAGTTCCAATGAAAAGGTCTCGTTATAAAACCCGCCTTGCGCCGAAAAAGCAATAGTGTCGCTTTGGGCTTTTGCAGAAATGGCGGATAGAAAAACAAACAATATAAGCCAATAGCTTTTTGACATAAGACAATTTTTTTTGCAAAAATATGCAATTTATTGTAATTTTGACCCCGAAAAAAAAGAATATGCAGTTCAAAGACATCATAGGGCAATCCGCCGTTAAGCAAAGGCTCATTCAAAGTGTGCAAGAGAACCATGTCTCTCATGCCCAACTATTTTTGGGACCGGCGGGATGCGGAAAACTGCCTTTGGCTTTGGCATACGCACAATATATACTCTGCCCGAATCATACTGGGACCGACAGTTGCGGTGTGTGCCCAACCTGCCAGAAAATGCAGAAGTTGGTGCATCCTGACTTGCATTTCGTTGTGCCGACAGCATCTACCAAAAAGATAAAAAGCAATCCGGAGTCGGACCTCTTTATGGAAGAATGGCGCGAATATGCCGTTCAACAAGAGGGTTATGCTGACACTTCGAGTTGGTACACCTATTTGGATGTGGAAAACAAGCAGGGTTATATGTCGGTGCGTGATGCGGCTTCATTACTGCGCAAACTGAGCATGAAAGCCTATGAAGGTGAGTATAAGATTGCCATCATCTGGATGGCCGAGAAGATGCGCGTCGATACGGCTAACAAATTGCTGAAGATTCTTGAGGAACCGCCGGAGAAGACCATATTTCTGCTTATCGCCGAAGAACAAGAGGAACTATTGGCCACCATTAAGTCAAGGACAGCTTTGGTCAAGATTCCGGCCATCGAGACCTCAGAGGTCGAAAAGGCTCTTATGGAGCGTTTGGGCTGTTCGGCCAATCAAGCGCATGATGCCGCTTTGATTTCAGAAGGCAATTGGATCATCGCCTGCCATTCGGTACAGGATTCTGAAGAGCACAAGTTTTTCTTTACCACTTTCCAACAGTGGATGCGTCTATGCTTCCGTGCCGCCTATTCCGAACTGATTGATTTTTCCAATAACATCAAAGCACTGGGTCGCGAGAAGCAAAAAGAACTTCTGGAATACGGACTGCGTATCGTCGATAATGCATTGAGGTTTAACAATAATCTTGGAGAAACCGTCATGTTGCCTGATGACGAGAAAATCTTTAACTCGAAGTTTGCGCCTTTCGTTAATCCTGCCAATCTGGCACAGATTGCCGAGCTTTTTGAGGAAGCCATGCGCCAAATCGAGCGCAACGGCTATGCGCCACTCATCTTCACGGATGTGAGCTTTAAGATGGTAGGGTTGCTGAAGAAGAAATAGGTCTTTTATTATTCAAATACCTGTATCGTTCCCATTTCAAACTGGATGGGATGACCGGCTTCATAGTAGCGTACATCGTGTAGAACACGGTCGAAGACATAGTTTTGGATAAGGACAAAGTCCTTGCCATTGTCAACGAGGCCATACATGCGATCGTGATCCAGATCGCCCAGATTGCCTCCCATATCGGTCACGCCGTTAAGCACGAGTTTCTTGAAGGTTTTCATGTCTTGCTTGTTGCCGTCTTTGTCTGTCACGACGATGTAATGCAGGAAGGGTGAACTGGTGATGGAGTCGATGCGCTCTTGAGGCAGGGTGTTGGTGAACAAGGCCTCAAAACTCAGGTCGCTGAAAGATGACATAAGATTGATGACCTTCAGAGTGTCGTAGGGCAAGTCTTGGTTGTCAATCAAACGGGTAAGTTTGTACTGGTGTTTTCCGATGTTGTCGATGCGGAAGCTGCCTTCGGGATCCTCGTTGAAATCCACCTCCACCGACTGAATGTCAGCCATTTTCTTGTTGAAGATGGTGTGGTCTCGCCAGTCGTCGGGGTTGGCAGTGAAGCGGGTGGTGATAAAACCGCGGAAACTGGGAATATAGACGATATAGGCCTTTTCGGACCCTTCTTTCAGCATGAAGGTGCCGCTGCTATCCATAGTAGCGTCGCCCACATAAAACACCTTGGTGCGCTTTTCGTGATAGAACAGTCTGATTTTGTTGAACAGGTTGATGCGGGGCACAGTCTGATATATCTCCACTTTGGTGCTTTGCGAGGCCATTTGCTTGATGATGTTATCGTGGCTGGCTACTGAGACAGGCATCTTGATACGGATTTTGTACAAGGTGGTCAGCAGATATTGCACTTGTTTGGGATGAGCCTTGTATGTGCCGTTGAGTGTCCATCCGTTTTCCTGACGCTCGAGCAGCGACTCTCTGTCCCTGCGGTCAGCCAGATAGATTTTAGTAACAGAGGCCGTGTCCCACACTTGGAAGTCTGACGACTCGCCCTCAAGAGTGGAGAGGTAGCGGTTGTTCCAAATTAAGACGGCAGCGATAACCACCAAAATGGCGGTAATTATAATAGTAATGCGGTTATTTTTCTTCATGGCGCACTGTTTTACTGTATTTTCTCTTCCTGACGAAAGCCAGCACAAAGCCGAATAGAATAATGATGACGATGGGAACAACGGTGTTGATGACCTGCCACTTCAGCCTTTCGTTGCTCACTTTTTTTGAATCCAACAGGCGGATGGTCAGTTTCCGTGATCGGATGTCTATCATGTTCTCGCCATCGACGAGATAGCTGACGGCGTTTTCAATGAATTCTTTGTTGGTATAGGTGATGCCTGTGTATTTGTCGTAGCCCAGAGGTAGCGGGTTGCGGTCGATGTCAAACTGGTTGCGGATGATGTCGCCATCGGCCACCACGATCATAGCAGTAGGCTCGCTTTCTTCCATAAAGTTGGTGGCTTGGTCGTCAAGGATTTCCTGGGGGATACGGTTAGCATACAGCGAGGTGAAGCAGCCTTTTAAAAGATAGGCCACAGTCTTTCCATCTTTCACATTAAATATGCGCTGGTCGGGTGCCTGACGCAACATGGCGAGGGAGATGAACACAGGTGCCCCAGAGACTTTGGTGTAACCAGTGGTTTTCAATAGCGGGACCTGTTCGATTCCATTGGCAGAGGTGGTAGCGTCAATCGAACTGACAAAATCGGCCTTGATGCCGTTCAAGTTGCGCACCATAGGATGATCGGATGCGGCTTGCAGCAAGGGAAAGTAGTACCACTTGAACCGGCTGTATTGGGGTTGATTGCCAACCATTCCACCTGTGCGGACAGCAATTTGGGCGCAGTTCCAGCCTAAAAGTAAGTCGCGGTTGAGCCGTACACCATATCGGAAGAGCATATCGTCAAGGTTGAGGTCCTGCTCCATGCTGACAGTCGACTCCTTGTCTTGCAGACTGTCCATTGTGGCGTATACTGGTTCTACCAGCCACAGCACTTTGCCTCCGTGCATGATGTATTGGTCAATGAGAAACTTGTCCTTTTCGTCAAAGGGCTGTGTAGGTTTGGCGATGACGACGGCGTCGTAGGAAGGGAAAACCTTGACGTCTCTTGTGGTATCCTGTGTGCGATGTAGCAAGGCGTCAATTTTGCCGTCGATGGCTTGTCGCTTGATGTCATAATTCTTCGCCAGGGTTTGGGCGATGCTCCCCAGCTCTTCGTCGCTCAATTCGCCGTGTCCTTCGGTGAAGGCGATCTTTGGCCTTTCCAGGCGGGTTACTTTCCTGACGGCATCGATGAGATAGAACTCGAGGTTTTCAATAGATGAGTTGACAGCATATTCATCAGGCTGTCCGTTCTGCGTCTCATGCAACAAATTGACGGCTATCTCGGTGTTGTTGCGATAGCTTACCAAGGCCCCGGGCCAGATGATAAGCTGTTTGGCCGATCCGTCGCCGCCTACATATTGCCATTTGGTATAATCCAACCCCGACTGATATAGCTGGGTGTATTTGTCTCTGATTTCGGCGTCGTTGTCGCCTTCACTGGGGTTGACGAATTCGTAATCGATGTATTTCGAATAGGCACGGAATTCATCCAGCATCTCTTTGGTTTCGCGGCGCATCTTCTTGTATTCAGCGGGCAAGTCGTTGCCTTCCAGATATACCCTGAAGTAGACGTAGTCGTTAAGGTTCTTTAGAATCTCCTTCGTGGTGGGGGAGAGGGTGTAGCGCTTCTCACTGGTTAGGTCGAAGCGGGTGAACACATAAGAGCCTATTACGTTGAGCAGGATCACGATGGCTATCGTGATGAGGAAGGCGACGATTTGGTTTTTCTTCAGATTCTTGCGTTTGTTTTCCATCACTTCACCTCCTTACCATTTGCGGCTCGAAAGAACCAGTTTTGTACCGCTCAGGAATATTGCAATTACGCTAAAAAAATACAATACATCACGGGTGTCGACCACGCCGCGGCTCAGCGAGCCGTAGTGGGCGTTCATGCCTAGTTGTTGGATGAAGAGGTCGACGGGACCGAACAGCGAGAGCGAATAGATGAACTCGAAGCCGATTAGCAGGAATCCGCAGAGAAAGACCGAGATGATGAAGGCCAGGATCTGGTTGTTGGTCAGTGAACTACAAAAGATGCCGATGCTGACGAAGCTGGCGCTGAGTAAAAAAAGTCCGATGTAGGAGCCCCAAATGCCACCGCTGTCGAGGTTACCCTTGGGTAGTCCAAGGCGGTAGACCGAGAGGTAATAGATGAAGGTCGGTATCAAGGCAAGGAGTACCAAAGCCACACCGGCCAGAAACTTGGCCCAGATAATCTGCCAGTCCGACAAAGGCTTGGTAACCAGCATTTCTATGGTGCCTGTGCGATTCTCTTCGGCGAAGCTGCGCATGGTGACGGCAGGCACGAGGAAGAGAAACACCCAAGGGGCGAGGATGAAAAGGCTGTCGAGGTTGGCGTAGCCGAAGTTCAGCACATTGAAGTCGCTTTGGAACACCCAAAGAAACAGGCCGGTGATGAGCAAAAATACCACTATCACCATAATGCCGATGAGCGAGCTGAGAAAGTTGCTTATTTCTTTCTTAAACAGTGCGTACATTCCGAAAAACAGTGATTATTCGATAATCATGTCGAAGGGCAAACGGGCTTGGATGCCAGTGTTTTTCTGCAGGTTCTCAAGGCCTTTCAGATAGTCGTAGTAGGCACCCAGTTTCTGCTTCATAGCGATGTCGAGTTTGTCGCTTTCGTTCATCGATTCCATGAAGCGGGTGAAGAAGTCCTTCTGCTTGGGCCATTCGGTCACTTTGTAGTCGTTGCCGAGGTTGGCTTTCTCAGCGGCGTAGGCGATAGCGTCTTCCATATCGCCAAGCTGGTCGACTAGGCCGAGTCCGATGGCGTCGGCGCCCGACCATACACGTCCTTGACCGATACTGTCAACGTAGGTCTGAGTTAGACTGCGGCCTTCAGCTACACGGTTGGTAAAGTCGTTGTAGGTTTTCACCACCATCTGCTGCAGTTTGCTGTATTGGAACTCAGTGAGAGGTTGGGTGATACTACCAAAGTCGGCGTTCTCATTGGTTTTGGCCACATCAAAAGTCAGGCCGATTTTGTCGTTGAGTAGACCTTGTGCGTTGGGGAAGGTGCCAAACACACCGATGCTGCCCGTGAGGGTGGTGGGGTCAGCGAAGATGTAGTCGGCTTTGGCCGAGATCCAATAACCACCCGATGCGGCATAGTTGCCCATTGTGACAATGACGGGTTTCACTTCCTTGGTGAGGTCAAGCTCGCGACCGATGATGGCTGAAGCCACAGCGCTGCCGCCAGGTGAGTTGACACGTAGCACGACAGCTTTCACGTTCTCGTCTTCACGGGCCTTGCGGATAGTCTTGGAGAGGTCCTCAGAATAGATGTTCTCGTCGTTGCCCTTGCCGTCGAAAATCTGACCGGAGGCGTAGATGATGGCCACTTCGTTCTTGCTGGGGTTCTTGTCGCTGAACGACTTGGCATATTTGGCATTGCTGATAGCGTTGATGTCCTTGTTGCTGCCAGTGAGGCCTTTCAACTCTTCAATCATCTGGTCTTTGTAGTACAGGTTGTCAACTAATCCGTATTCCAAAGCTCTGTCGGCATCGAAAACGGTCTCCAAATTGTCGGCAATCTTGTTGAGTTCTTCCACGCTGATGTTACGGCTCTGGCTGATGCTACTTAGGATTTGTCCCCAAACTGAGCCCAGCAGCTTGTCCATCTGCTCGCGGTTGGCTTCACTCATCTTTTCGAGGAAATAAGGCTCAACAGCGCTCTTGAAGCGGTTGTTAGGACCGCGTACAATCTGCATTTCAACGTCGAGTTTATCGAGTAGTCGCTTGTAGAACATGATTTGTGTGGCCATACCGTGAAGGTCGAGTGCACCTTCGGGATTGAGATAGACTTTGTCGGCCACCGAAGCCATATAATAGGCACTTTGGCTATAGTTTTCGCTATAGGTGACAATAAACTTGCCCGACTCCTTGAATTCGATGAGTTTGTTACGGATTTCTTGTAAAGTGGCAGTGGAGGTGGGTACACTGCTCAGCTCCATATAGATGCCTTTGATGTTGGGGTCGGTCTTCGCATGTTCGATATTGTGCAGGATGTCGTTCAAACCTGACATATCCTGAGCTTCCATAGTGTTGAAGTTGATGCCGCCGAAGGGATTGTCGGTAGTGCGGTCCGGAATCTGATAGTCGAGTTTCATATAGAGCACCGTATTGGGACGGGGCTTGCTGACGGTCTCTGTCTCAGTGGAGAGGCTTGAAATCATGGACGAAACCACGCCGACCTTGATAAAGAAAACAACTACCATTGCGATAAGCGTTCCCAAGAACGCGGCCAGTAATACTTTTGAGAATTTCATGATGTTGCTTTTTTAATATGGTTATTGAGCTTGTCAAAATATTAGGGTGCAAAAGTAACATTTTATTCTTTTATATTGGTGATAAAACGCTATATTTGCAAAAAATCTCGACAGTGGAAACCTGCTACATTCTCTTTGGCTCGAATATGGGGGACAAAAACGGTATCTTCAACCAGGCCTGCCTGTATATTAATAATAGGTGTGGCCGTGTGGTGCAGGTGTCGGCGCCATACGAGTCGGAGCCATGGGGATTCGAAGCCGAGGAGTGGTTCTTGAATCGGGTCATCGTCATTGAGACGGCGTTAGACCCAGAAGCCTTAATGAAGCAGCTGCTTGAGATTGAATACGAGTTGGGGCGCGACAGACATCCTGAAAAGAAAGGTTACGCATCGCGGACAGCTGATTTGGATATCTTGTACTATGGCGATAAGATCATCGTGACCGATATGCTGACCGTGCCGCATCCCCGGCTGCATCAGCGTCGTTTTGCACTGTTGCCTATGTGCGAAGTGACCCCCAACCTGGTGCATCCCGCTTTCAGGCTGACGCAGTCCGAGCTTCTGGCACGTTGCCCCGATACGCTTGTGGTGAGAAGAATTGAAAATGATCAGACAGAAGAGACATGCATTACAACTACATAGCCATAGAAGGTACTGTGGGCGCGGGCAAGACTACTTTGGCCACACGTATTGCCAAGGACTTCAACGGACAGTTAATTCTGGAGGAGTTTGAGGGTGACAAGAACCCCTTTTTGCCAAAGTTCTACAAAGAACCGGAAAAGTATTCCTTTCAGTTGGAGATGACCTTTCTGGCCTTGCGTTTCCAACAGTTGAAAGACAAGTTGGGTCCACTCGACCTGTTCCACGATTTCATCATTTCTGACTATTATGTGGCCAAGTCACTGGTTTTTTCGCGCAACAACCTGCAGGAGGATGAGTATCAGTTATTTTCACGTTTTTTCAACATCATTTTTTCCGATATGCCCAAGCCTGAGTTGTTGGTTTATCTCTATTCTGATGTAGCTCGCCTTCAGTGCAACATTCGCAAGCGCGGACGCAGTTATGAGCAGGAGATTAGCGACGCTTATTTGGAGAACATCCAGCGGGGCTATTTCAATTTTCTGCGTCAGCAGCAAAACAGCATGCGCATCCTGCTGATCGATACCAACCGGCTCGATTTTGTGAGTAACGAGGTCGACTATCAGCGCATTATTGATGTCATAGACCGGCCTTACGATATCGGGCTGCACAGGGTTTCGCTATAAAAACAAAAAAAGCCGCTCAAAATAAGCGGCTTTTTTGTTCCGTGGAAAATCGGATTACTTCTTTTCAACTTTCACTTTGACGGTTCTGGTGACGGTGCTCTTTTCGATTTCGTTCACGTAGACATCAGCGCGACGCAGTTGCGGGAGAATGTCCTTTTCCAGTTGAGGATAGATGGCGCACATGTCCTTCACTGCCTTTTGCTTGTTGCTGCTGTTGTTGACGGTGTTGACGATGGCATCCTTGTCCTTAAGGTTGGAGTTCTTGACGAGCTCGATGAAGGTGTTCCAGTCTTCGCCGCAGCCTTCGCCCTTGATGGTGATGTCAGTCTTCTTGGCAATCTTCTTCATCTGAGCTTCGGCAGCGTTGTCACGGTTCTTGGAAAGTTCATTGTTGTGGCCTTCTTCACCTTCGGGAGAAGCCCAAGCTTTGACTTGGAAGTTGGTGATACCGGCATTAATCAGGTCTTTCAGAGCGGCATCGGCTTCGTTGTTAAGTTTCTTTCTGTCGGCGATGTTGTACTTGTCCTTGTTGTAGAAGTAGGTGAGCTTCTTCACGGCAACAGTGGTCTCGATGGTGTCGGTGACAGTTTCGTCAATGTACTCGTCTTTCACGATGACGCCGTCAGCCAGTTTCACGGTAGCGCCTTGGGCAAAGTAGGCGTTCTTCACGATATCGTCCTGAGTGGGATAGACGTGACCGTCGTAGACGTAGAACATCGGGTCACCCATAAGTTCGCAGTTGGCCATTTCTTCCTGGTAAGGGATGCAATAGTGCTTGGTGAATTCGCCACCTTCTTTGTAGTTGACGCGGAAGTCATATTTGTCGTTGGTCTTCACTTTTTCGCCAATGAAGATGATGGGTTCGGGAAGCTCGATCTGGCCACCGTTGTAAGTGAGGTAGGGCTTCAGGTTCAGCACGGCCTCTTTCTCGAAGTACTCTTCTGGAATAGTAACGATGACATCGAAGCAGACATTGTCGTCATCACCCTTGACCAGCGGGTCAGGATTCACGCGGACTTCGATCTTCTTCTGGGCCATCTTTTCAATGTCGCAAGGATTGTTGAACTTGTAGCGCAGACCCAGGTTGAGTTGGCTGTACATATCCTTGTCGTTGATGATGCGGAATTCTTCGTCGGATTTGATCTTGGCCACTTGGTCAAGGTTGTCGCTGCCGGTGAAGTTGTAGGTGTAGTCAAGGAAAAGGTCGAACTTGGGAGCCAGGTTGAAAGTGATTTCCATACCAGCAGGGACGGTGAAAGTGAGTTCGCGCTTGTCGGCGGGATCAGCCAGAGTGGCGGCCACATTGTCATCTTCGTCCATTTGGTTGACGGTACCACCTTGGTAGTAAATGCCGCCAATACCGATATGAGGCACCAGGTTGATAACTCTTCTCGGGTTGTAGTTGAACAAGTTGAACAGGTTGAAGGTCAGGTTCAGGTTTCCTTCAATGTAGTTTGATTTCTCAAGGCCAAGGTCTCTGTAAATGGTTTGTGCTTCATCGTTGTTGAAAACGAGTTGTTGACCAAGGTGCTTGTGACCCGAAAGGAGACCGTAACCGCCTTTGAAGTTCAAACCGATAACTTTGCCAAATTGATAGCCGATGCCAAGATGGGCGTTCCAATTTTTAAATGCCATTGTTTGCAGATAATTGTCGGAATTTGTAAACATCCATCCTTCATAGTTGGCCAAGTCACCATGGTTGATGGAGAGACCTCCGTCAGCCTGGATGTACCAATACTTTTCAGCAGGGCGTAAGTTTTTGTTGCCCACCTTTTGAGCCATCATGCTCAAAGGTAGAACTGCGATAGCAATAAGCATCAGCAGTTTCGAAAAAGTCAGATTTTTCTTCATAACGCAATTGTGTTAGGTTTGTAATTTAATTATTATTGATTCAATATTCGATTCTATACTATTCCTTTTAGGGAACAAAAGTAGGAAATATTTCAATTGTCTACACAAAATGGAGAAAAAAATCGCTATTTTTCACCTTTTTTATAATAAAAAACACTGAAAGAACCTTATTTTCTCTTCAAAACGAGTTGTTCAAACAGCTTCCACATGACAATTCCGGCACAAACCGACACATTGATGGAGTGCTTTGTACCTTCTTGAGGAAGCTCAATGGCGGCATCGCAATAGGGAAGAGCTTCCTCGGTCACACCTTCCACCTCGTTGCCCAAAATGTAAGCAGTGTGCGGCTCAAACTCAAACTCCTGTAATGGGACGCTGTCTTCCACTTGTTCGACGACAAAAATTTTGTAGCCTTCGGCCTTCAACTGCAGACAGGCGGACTCGGTAGTTTCAAAATAGCGCCACTTCACGGTTTCATCGGCCCCCAAGGCGGTCTTGTGGATCTCGCGGTGGGGTGGTCTGGCAGTGATGCCGCATAAAAACAGCTCTCCAATCCGGAAGGCATCGGCAGTGCGGAAGAAGGCACCCACATTGCTCAACGAGCGGATGTTGTCCAATACTACTATAATAGGTAGCTTCTCCACCATTTCAAAGTCTTCCTTGCTGAGCCGGTTCAGCTCGTCCATACTGAGTTTGCGCATGTTTTTTCTTTTTTGGCGGCAAAATAAGTGAAAATTTTGTAATTTTGTACCCTTTAATTCGAGTATTTATGGCAGAGAAAGCGACCGAGACCCCATTGATGAAACAGTATTTCTCCTTCAAGGCGAAATATCCGGAGGCCATGCTGCTGTTTCGTGTGGGCGACTTCTACGAGACATACGGCGAGGATGCGGTGAAGTCGTCGAAGATTCTGGGCATCGTGTTGACCAAACGTTCCAACGGCGCTTCAGCCGACATCGAGTTGGCAGGATTCCCGCATCATGCGCTTGACACTTATCTGCCCAAGCTGGTCCGTGCCGGACTGAAAGTGGCGGTTTGCGAGCAGCTTGAAGACCCCAAGCTGACCAAGAAATTGGTGAAAAGAGGTGTGGTGGAGTTGGTCACTCCGGGTGTCACTTATAATGACAATGTACTTGAACAAAAAGAGAACAACTTCCTGGCTTCGGTGCATCTCGACAAGGAGGTTTCCGGTGTCGCTTTTCTTGACGTCTCAACGGGTGAATTTTTCTTGACTCAAGGTCCGAATGAATACATTGACAAGCTGATGCAGAGCTTCAACCCCTCAGAAGTGTTGTTGCAGCGCAACAAACGCAAGGATTTCATCGATCAGTTTAGCGCGAAATATTACCTCACCGTGTTCGACGATTGGGTCTTCACCGATGACTATGCCAATGAAACGCTCAACAAGCATTTCCATACGGTCTCGCTGAAGGGCTTCGGTGTCGACGATTTTCCGAAAGGCATCGTGGCGGCAGGTGCGGCGATACATTATCTGATTGAGACCCAACACGACAAACTCAATCATATCACCTCCCTTTCGCGCATCGACCAAGGGCAGTATGTATGGCTCGACAAGTTTACCATCCGTAATTTGGAGTTGCTGCATACCTCCAATCTCAATGCTAAAACCCTGATTGACGTCATTGACAAGACGGTTTCGCCTATGGGTGGCCGTCTGATGCGCCGTTGGTTGAGCCTTCCGCTGAAAAACAAGGAACAGATTGAGGCCAGATACGAGGTGGTACGTTATTTTGTAGGGCACCGCG
>Ga0265299_10003695_pt1 | contig 14781 bp, 13 predicted proteins | sample AusTroGonzalo_MG_4_FD_193485 | JGI IMG/M metagenome (GOLD analysis project Ga0265299, IMG submission 193485) | Bovine rumen microbial communities from tropical cattle in Woodstock, Queensland, Australia - Gonzalo_02 | ecosystem: Host-associated > Mammals > Digestive system > Stomach > Rumen ... | reverse complement strand
GGTTCACCTTCTGGGTTGTATGAATATGTACCCCAAATAGAAGCTCCAATTTCGGTTGCATAGTATTCGACATCGCCATGAATGGTAATATTTAGGTATACGGCGGCTAATACTTCGAAGCCAAAAAGTGCCACGAGCGCCGTACTAAATATTGCAAACATTATTGTTTTAAATCTTCTCATATTAGCCACCTCCTTTTTTATTTTTTTGTGTCGAGTGTATAACGTAAAGTGTTTTTAATTTTCACCGCAGCATTACTCTAAATCCTATAGTATAAGATGTTCGAGTGATTGAGTAATGCGCTGCGAAGCAGAATATGCCAGCACTGGTTGTTTCAGTAACTAGTCCGCCTCTAAGTAGTCCTAGTATGCTAGTGGTAGAATTTGAGATATAGAAATTATCGCACAAGCCAGTAGATGCATTACCAGTGCTAGACCCTGTTATTGGTAGTCCTATCAGGATATCCACTCCATTAGGAGTACTAGGGGTCGGAGTGGTACCCATATATCTGTATATTCCACCAATGCTTGGTATAATGTAGCCCATTTCGTAGTAGTCGCGATTTTCGAAGATTGGTTTATTATCTTCATATCCATTAGAATTAGATGTCATGTACCAACTCAGGTCTTGGTGTTCGTAATCGTAGTCATTAAAGTTTACAAAGGTATGCAAATTGGTTCCATCGCTAGTAATTGCAATACCTCCTATACCTGTCCATATGTTACCCCAAGGGTTTGCTTGTCCTAAGCAGAATACAGATGTGTATTTATTGCTTCCCACATAGCCATCTAGCAGATATTTTTTAGTGCCAGTATTATATGTTAAGAATTGTGTCGAATATAGACCAGTTTTGTGTGTGCCGTATGTATAGGTGTTGTTATACCCATAGTTCATGCCGGCATTATCAAATCCAGATTCGCTCATCTTATAGCCATTGGTGCTATCGTATGTTGCTGTGCCTTTTTGATTGTATTTATATACACCGATTGTACCGCCACCTTTTTCTGCTTCCATGTAACTATTGATATTATTGCCACCAGTAGTTATCGTCGCACCATTACCTGATGTGACAGATGTGCCACTTGTATTGTACAAATTAAATGTATAGGTGTTGCCATAACCTATTGTTTCCTGAGAGTTGTTATTAGCGTATTTGACTAAGTAAAGCAGGTTGTATACAAATGCGGTGTAGTTTTCACTTTGTGCTAGAGTAGCGCAGGTATAAGCACTATGGTATAGGACGCTATTTTGCCATGCTTGTGTTAAGTTGCTAGCCCAACTAATGGCTTGATATTGCGTCATGTTGGCAGTGTATCCAGTGTATGAGCCATAGTTATAATTAGTAGTAAGGTATGATGAAGATCCATTAACTAAAGGTGCTCGATCATAAATATAGCTTCTGGTAATAATGCCATATGAATTGTGTGCTACCGAAAGGTCTTCATTAAATATGGTTGCTTCAAAGGTTGCTGTATAATATTCTGGAATCTCAACTGCACCAGCGAATGCTCTGTCACTGACAGAAATCCATTGTTTATCACCTACGGTCCACCTACGTATATACATGGTAGGGTAGTACGTGTAGACATCCACAGTGAAGGTTTCGCTAGTCGACAGTGTTCTGCCACTGGCAAGTGTGGTGCCAGCAGGGAGAGTAATAGATCGACCGTACCATTCGAAGTCATAATTCACGTCGCTGAGTTTGCCTACAATCTCGCCAGTAGCAATATCCACATTGACTACGTCTATATCTTTGTAAACTATAGCATCTAGATAGTCGTCGCGGCCAAATGTGATATCTGCATTGCCATTATCATCATGATCACGTAGATAGTGTTCGAGATTGTTGAGATTGTTTTCTTCTACCTTGGTGGCTGTGGCAGATAATGTGGCATTATAACCAAATTTCGTCCATGCTGTGCTGGTTATGTTTTGAGATTGATATACGGATAATACATCGTTTGATGTGTATTGTACATCGGCCATGAATGAGATATCGACATCAAATGATGCATTGATATTTAGGTTGCCATCTCCCGATACATTCTGCAGAGAGATAGTAATTCTAGCAACATATACATCTTCATTATCTATAGATGAGTTTGCATTAAACACATAGTAATTGCCATCGTCTATTTCATCTGTAATATCTTCAACAAATATGCTTGCGGTGGCTGCATTTTGTTTCAATGTGAGAGGGTCAGTGTTGCCAGCAGATATATCAAAGAAAATATTATCAGTAGAAGATGTAATGTGGGTAGTGTCTGTAAATGTCACGTTTACAGTAGGTATAATATATCTATCGCCAGTGTTTTTGATGAAGACTAACAGAGTGAGCGTGTCGCTGACGCCAGTGAATAATGTGCTACCAATATTTGCAGAGATATTGGAGTAAGATGTTTCGTTGCCAGTTACCTCATAAACATCATCTGTTACAGAGCCACCTCCGCCAGATAGAGCCAGATATCTAGCAGTGCCAGGTTCACCTTCTGGGTTGTATGAATATGTACCCCAAATAGAAGCTCCAATTTCGGTTGCATAGTATTCGACATCGCCATGAATGGTAATATTTAGGTATACGGCGGCTAATACTTCGAAGCCAAAAAGTGCCACGAGCGCCGTACTAAATATTGCAAACATTATTGTTTTAAATCTTCTCATATTAGCCACCTCCTTTTTTTATTTTTTCTTTGTAGAATTGCTAATTATTTTTTCGTGTTTTAACTAATCATAATTCGGAAACCTTGGTTTACAGCTGCGTAATTTAGTGCGCCATGTAGATGTGCGCAGAATAGTCCTGCGTCGGAATATGATGCCGAATTACCGCTGCAAATAACGCCGAATATAGAAGTTGTAACGTTGTTGCATCCATAAGAGTCGCTCAGTCCATTATTTGCATTAGTGGTGCTAGATTGTTTAGTAGGGAAGCCAATCAAAGTATCTAGGCCACCATTGATTATTTTATTAGATGTTCCTAAGTATCTGTATATGCTGGCTGAGTTTGGTAGAACGTAACCCAATTCTATATAACCATGTCCTTCTAACAGGGCCTTATTTGATTCATAGCCATTTTGATTGGTAGTCATAAGCCAAGTAGTATTTGGACTTTGGTAGTCGTAATTGTTGAAACTGATATATATGTGTAAGTCTGTACCATCACTAATTACTGCACAACCAAATATCCATTCCCAAACGTTACCCCAAGGATTACATTGTCCTAGACAGAATACCGAAGTGTATTTATCGTTGCCGACATAACCATCTAATAGGTATCGCTTCGCACCAGTGTTGTAGGTGAGGAATTGGTTAGTATACAATCCTTCCTTGTCGCCGGCATATCCTCCGCTGTATGTTGGATTAGTGTAGACATATGTGCTGTTATAACCATAGTTCATGCCTGCTGCATCATAACCATTGGCGCTGAGTCTGTAATTGCTGTTGTATGTCGCTGTGCCTTTGCGTTCTGTATTCACAACGCCTATTGTACCGCCACCTTTTTCACTTTCGCAGTAACTATTAGTCGAATTACCTCCTGTGGTAATAACATTGCCATTAGATGTGGTAACAGTTGTGCCGCTGCTGTTATATAAACCATATGTAGATGTGTTTCCATATCCAATTGTTTCTTGTGTGTTACTATTTGCATATTTCACTAGATATAGCAGATTATAGATAAGCGCGGTATAGTTCTTGCCTTGTGCGTGACTGGCGCAAGTATAACCACTATTGTATAATGGACTGGATTGCCATGCTTTGGTTAGATTGGTCGCAAAATTTACCATTGTTGATTGAGTTAAGTAATTTGTAATGCCAGAATAACTTTCATAGCCATAGTTATTTATCATATAATTGGCTCGACCATTGGTCAGTACTGCGATATCGTACACATAACTACGTGGGATAACGCCATATGCATTATGGGCTGCAGTCTTATCTGGGTTAAATGGTGTGGCCTCAAATGTTGCTGTGTAGTATCCTGGTATTTCTACTGCACCTGGGAATGTGTTATCACTGAGAGATATCCATTGGTTGTTTCCTACAACCCACCTTCGTATATACATTGTTGGATAATATGTGTACACATCTACTGTGAATGTTTCGCTAGATGACAGTGTTCTGCCGCTAGCCAATGTGGTTCCAGCCGGAAGTGTAATATCTCGGCCATACCATTCAAAGTCATATGAGAGATCACTAAGTTTACCAATAATTTCGCCAGTAGCTATATCCACATTCACTAGGTCTATATCGCGGTATACAACTGCATTTACATAATCGTCTGTTCCGTAAGTAATATGTGCGTTGCCATATTCATCAGCATCATCGAGGTATGTGTATAGATTTTGCAGACTATTGGTCTCTACTTTTGTGGCATTAGCGGATAAGGTAGCATTATATCCAAACTTTACCCATGCTGGAGAAACTTGATTTTGCACTTGATATATGCTGAGTATGTTGTTAGATGTATATTGTACGTCGGCCATAAAACTGATATTTATCTGGAATGCAGATTGTACATGGAAGTCACCTTGTAAAGAAGGATCTATATTTTGAAGCGATAGTGTGACTTTGTAACACCAAGTATCATTATTGTCAATAGATGAATTTGACGTAAATGCTGAACATCTTTCTGCAGCAATTTCGGTTTCTACTGCGGCAACAAATGCAGTGGCGTTTGATGTTGTAGATTTAGCAGTAAGCGGATCCACATGGCCTTCTGACACATCAAAGTATGATGTGGCGACACTAGAGGCGATATAAGTAGTATCAGTGTATGTTACGCTGGCTGATGGCAGTATGTATCGGTCTCCGGTATTTTTTAGGAATATGTGGAAAGTAAGTGTGTCAGACACGCTAGCAAATGTAGTCAGTCCGACATTTGCGACAATATCGCCATATGACGATTCTTCTCCAGATAATTCATAGACATTATCTGTTGATGTGCCACCTCCGCCAGAGAAGGTTAGGTAAGATGCATTACCAGTTATGCCACCTGGGTCATAAGAGTACGTTCCCCAAATAGATGCACCTATTTCGGTAGCATAGTATTCTATAGAGCCTTGAGTAGATATATTTAGGTATACGGCGGCTAATACTTCGAAGCCGAAAAGTGCTACGAGCGCCGTACTAAATATTGCAAACATTATCGTTTTAAATCTTCTCATATTAGCCACCTCCTTTTTATAATAATAATTATATAACTCGAAAATTTTAATTTCTTTTGACTAAAAGAAATTAAAAAATTTTAGAAAAAAATAAATACTCCTCTTATACTTATTCAGTATATATTATATATATTTAGTGATATCCTGGCAAGCAAATGTAAATGATTGACAAAATTAGCACGAAAATTTTAGATTTTTTGCTGTAAAAAAACACATAGCAAAAATGCCATGTGTTTATGTAAATTTTATAAAAAAGTATATAAAAACATTAAATTTTTAAAGAAAAATGAATAAAATAGTGTTGTGATTTTAAATTAATTTAATATAAATTTCATAACCACTGGATTGTGATCAGAGTAGACGAATCCAGTTTGCACGTTTTCGAGATAGGTAACTGTAACATTTGCGGATACTAAAAATCCGTCGACTATAATAGTAAAATTGCCTTCTTGATAAGGAATGTCGCAATTGCGGCAGGTTGGTTTTTGTTCTCCGCATGTGTAATTCATGGCTCGAGAAATGCCGGCATATTTTGCAATCAAATTCGCAGGAAAAGGTTGTGCCCAACCAAAGTCAGCACTTTCGCCATCATTCAATGCTTGGGTGGAATTTCCGGTAAAGTCATGATTAAAGTCGCCGCCACATATACAGTAATTGCCTTTATCATATTCGCTCTGCATATCATCAAATAGCATTGTCATTTGAGCAGTCCTAATCTCAGGAGAACCACCATATGCAGACATGTGCACATTGTATATAACAAGTTCTTTGCCGCCAGATATGTTGATTCTAGACACAGAGTAGCATCTATCAAGATCGAGGAATTTGGATAAAGATGTAGATATTGGTAGGCTTCGTCTAGTGGAACTGGTGATGTCGGTCTTAGACAGAGTCAGTATTCCACTGTTTGATTTGCCATGAGGATTAAATATTGGATACATCAGAAATGCCGAGTGATAATTTACTGCAAATACTGATGAGTAAGTGTTGAATTTTTCGGTTAAAATATCGGCTTGATTGGTATGATAACTACGTGTTGAATCTGTGTCGACTTCTTGAAAAAGAATAAAGTCAGGGTTGAAACTGCTTGCCTTATTGGCGCCTTGGTTTATACAACTGATTACGCTTTCTTCGCTTTTGGCTCTAGATTCAGTGCCACCATCCATAAAGAATGTAAAGTCGGCAGTGTATGCACCAAAACCTAGATTTTGTGAAAAGATGGTGTATTCGGTGCCTGTATTTACAGATGAATTGATGTTTTTATTGGTGACTGCCAGTGCGAGTTTGTCTTCAATACGCGAGTATGAGAATATAACATAGCAGAGATATCCGCCAACTACCAGTATTAAAGTGATAAAAATTGAAAGTAGAGATAATAGCACACGTTTTAAAATAGTTTTATTATTTGCCATTGTTACCTCCAAATAAAAAAGTTGTATTACGTTTTTATAATACAACTCTAATATAACATAAAATGCATTTAATGCAAAATGTTTGTAAAAATATAATGAATTAGTGCTTTAGTGTGAGTAATTTACCTAAGATTGAAAAGATAATGAATGCCAATATATCTGCAACGATTATTGTTGCACCGACGGGTGTTTCTAATAAGATGGATGCTAGCATGCCGAAAACTGCGCATATTACAGATATGATAGCTGAGCAGAACGTAACTGCAAAAAAACTTTTAAAAATTCTCATACTGGATAGAGCAGGGAAGATGATCAGTGCAGATACTAAGAGGGATCCAACCAAATTCATTGCAATAACTATAACTATAGCTATAATAGTGGCAATCAAAATATTGTAAAGGTCAATATTGGTGCCGCTGGCCCTGGCAAAATTTTCATCAAATGTGATAGCAAAAATTTTATTATAGAAAAGGATAAAAAATATTATTACTACCACGGATAATACTATGGCAAGCCACACATCTCCGCGAGATAGGGTGAGAATAGATGTGGATCCAAATAGGGTAGAGCAGACATCGCCAGATACATTAGAAGACACATGAAAGACGTTTAGTAATAGATATCCAATAGCCAATGAACTGACGGCTAGAATTGCAATGAGGGCATCTCCATTGATTCGTTTGTTTTGGCTAGTTTTTAAGAGAAATATAGCACAGATAATGGTAACTGGTAAAACCAGTATAGTATTATTAGTGAGTCCCAAAGCAGATGCTATCGCTATGGCACCAAATGCTGTATGAGACAGCCCATCTCCGATAAAAGAAAATCTCTTTAAGACCAATGTCACGCCGAGAAGTGATGCACAAAGAGCGATCAATACACCTACGATAAGTGCGTACCTTACAAATGGGAGTGAAAGATAGTAGCCGATGGTGTCAAATATGTTGTTCATGGCTATGTCCTCCTATATGTCCACCGACGAAGTGATTATATTTTTTACCAAGTGGGCTTTTTAAAAAATTATCCTTAGTATCATAAAAGACATCTTCTTTTACAAACATGATATGAGAAGCATATTTAAGTGCCGAACCAATATCATGGGATATCATCAAAATGGTGATGCCATCGTTGTTAAGTTGCTTGATTAATGCATACATTTCTTCAGTCGAGGTTGCGTCCAATCCGGAAGTGGGCTCATCTAGTATCAGCATGTTTTGTGCACTGCAAAGTGCACGAGCTATGAGAACTCGTTGTTGTTGTCCTCCAGAAAGTTCTCGATAACATCTATTGGCTAGATCAGATATTTCCAACTTTTTTAGATTGTTTTTTGCAATATTTTTTTCTTCAGTTGTGTAAAAAGAAAAAATTTTGTGTCTGTTTTGAAATCCGCTCATCACCACTTCCATAACAGTGGCAGGAAAATCTTTTTGTGTTAGGGTTTGTTGGGGCAGATATCCGATATTTTTGCGAGTAAACCCACCCTTAAAAAGCACATTGCCAGAGACTGCGGGAAGCAGTCCCAGAATGGTTTTGATGAGTGTGGATTTGCCAGCACCATTTTCGCCAACAATGACGATATAATCGCCTTTGTTGATATCTATATTTAAATTATGAATAATAGGCTTGTTATCGTATCCGCAACTAAGATTTTTTAATGTTATTTGTGCCATATATTCTCCTTAACTTAGAGCTGTTTGCAGTGTTGTTAGATTCTCTCGCATTATTTGAATATAATGCTTATTATCTTTTGTTTTTGTATTTTGCATAGAATTTAGAGTCAGTATTTGTTGGTTTTTTGATGATGTGTTGTTTTTAATTGCATTAGCGATATCGCCATTTGATGTTTCTAATTTGATTATATATTTAATCCCTAATGAGTCTACTTTGCTTGATAAAAAGTCGATGGTTTTAAAACTGGCTTCAGTTTCCGCAGAACAGCCGACAAAAGCTGCGTAGTATTCCAGATTATAATCGTCTACAAGATATCTAAAAGGGAATCTGTCTCCAAATATCAAAGTGCGGTTAGCTGCTTTGTCTATTGTGGTTTGGTAATCTTTGTCTAGCGATGATAATTGGGCAATATATTTGGTTTGATTTAGAACATATTTATTTTCCAATTCAGGAGCCATTTCACACAGTTTGTCCAAAATGGCAGCTGTGCAAAGTTTTGCATTTTTAATTGAAAGGTAAATATGTTCATCGTATTCAAGTTCATCTTCATCATCTACTTCCATGCCTTCCTTGATTTCTTCTTCCTTTATCATATCGCTTAGAGATGACATCAGTTTGATTGATGGTGGAGCAGAGTTGGCCGCCTCAGATAGTAAGTCGTCTATCCATTCTTCCGACTCCCCGCCTATGTATATTACAAGGTCAGCGGTGAGAATGGTGGCTATATCCTTGGCTGATGGCTGAAAACTGTGCATATCAGTACCGTTGTCTATCAAGGGGATTACATTGGTAGAAGTGTCTGCTGTGATGTTTATTGTCCAATCATAAAGTGGAAATATGGAGCAAACGACATTATAAGTGTCATCATCTGTAGAATGACGGCAAGCGGAAAGACCGGTTGAAGAAAAAATCAAAATCATACAAAGAATGCACATTGTAAAACATTTACATTTTTTCATTGGCACTCCTTTTTTTGTTGCATTTTTTGCAAAGTCCATATAGTATCGTATTTCGATTATCAACATTAAAATTGGCATTTTGCAAAATATGGCCAGTCAGTAGTTTGGATTCGTCATCACTCAGGTGGGTGGTTTTACCACAACTGGTGCAACACAAATGTAGATGGCTCTGGCACTTATCAGCATCTATGTATTGGTAGTAAGAGGTATTTGATGCTGCGTGTGTAGATTTGCGTAATTGTCCCGCTTTTTCCAATGCGGATAGTTTGCGGTATATGGTGCTAATGCTAATATCTGTATCGCCTAGACCTTTTGCAATTTCCTCTGCACTAAGCCACTCATCATGATGAGATTGAAAGAAATGTAATAGTATCTTGAGTTGCTTTGTATTATATGCCATAGTAACCTCCCAATATCTAGAATTTGATAATCATTCGCAATTTTACACCAAATAATAAACTTTGTCAAGAGTTAATTTTATAAAATAAAAAGACTGCAAATTGAAGTTAACGATTTGCAGTCATATTTAGTTTTGTTATTATCATTAATTATTAGTAAATTCATTGGACTCGTAGTATGTTTCATACGCTCTAATTTTTGATTTGATTTTGTTTATATCGTTTGCGGTGACTCCTTCTATATACCAAGCAGGGGAATTGTAGTATACATCGCAATGAAGAGCGTACCTTTGATCAGAAAAACCGATCAAATCCAAAATTTCACCATTTCTATTATCTTCACGAATGTCAGCAGTTGAAATCAACTTGCAAAAATTAGTATCGATATGTTTGGTGCAAGGTTGTGAATCTGGCATTCTTTTTAACACTTCATGATTTTCCAGATAATCGTTTACGCATGCAATGTAATCTGCAAGAGTAGAATCTTGTGGTGTAAAGTCCATTGCGTAATCTGTGGCAAAAGAGAAGATAGTAAAAACATCTTGTAGGTTAGCACCATGTGGAATTTTGTATATTGGTGTACAACTTAGCGTCTTTATTAGTCGTCTGTCACCATCGTAGCCGACATCATATGCTTCTATGTCGAGATAATTAAATCTAACATATTTGCATTTGCCATTTAGTATTGCTTTGTCATATTTCTTATGTAAAGATTTTTGTCTAATTTCGTAAATCATATCTCCACCTTCTTTTTAATGTTACGAACATACTATCATAAAATATTTAATGTTTCAATATAATTTCAAAAAAATATAAAATATTTTTCAATTTTATTTCAAAAAACCATCAAGTATTGCTTTTTCTGCTTCAGCTTTTGTAAGTCCCAACGTTTGTAATTTGATAAGTTGCTCACCAGCGATTTTGCCAATAAATGCCTCGTGAGATAGTTCGGCATCAGGGTGAGTATTTTTGAGTGCTGGAATAGATGCTACTTTGCCATTGTCTACGACTATAGCATCACATTCGACATGACCAAATGACACATTATTCCCATTCACATTGGAAATAAAAGTTTGTGAAGAATTTCCTTTGGCCACACTACGCGAAACCACATTGGCACGCGCATTAATGCCATTTAGATTCACTTCAAACTTGGTGGTAGCTGTTTGATTATATTCGGTCAGAATGGATTCTTTGATCTCGAGAGAGGCTCCGTCATCCAATTCGGCAGATGTCAAGCGTTCGGTGCTGGTGACGCCGCCCAGTTGGGCTGTTTCCATTACGAATTTAGAATTTTTTGCCATATGCACTATAGTAGAAGGATTGAGAACCTTGTTGGTGGTGAGTACGCCCTCAGCATAGTGCTTCTCCACATATCTAACGACAGCATTTTCGCCAATCCAAAATTCGTGTATACCGTTATGCGAGTTGCCAATGTCACCATCGTTGTGTAGACCGCAACCAGCAATTATTAAAACTTCGGCACCTTTGTCGATATAGAAATCATTGTAAACCAAATCGTTTATATTTTCCTCAGTGACAATCACTGGAATGTGTACGCTTTTGTTTTTTACATTACCTGCAATTTTAATATCTATGCCGGGTTTGTCTGTCTTACTCGTTATCTCTATCCCTGCGGTACATTTACGACCGAGTAATTTACCATTCTTTCGTATATTGTATGCTCCACTGGGTATGTCATGAAGGTCGGCCACTTTTAGAAGCAATTCACTATCCACTTTTTCCATTAGTCTACCTCCAATTTTTTACAAATACTGCTATAGTCGTTAATCTTTGGAATAATATCTTTTGCTGGGCCTTTCGTTTTGATTTCGCCATTTGCCATTAAAATAATTTCATCTGCACTTTTGAATAGTTTTTCTTGATGACTGATGATAATATTTAGATTTTTCTTTGTGAGTGATTTTTTAAATATTTCTACTAGGCCATTAAAACTCCAAATGTCGATGCCGGCTTCGGGTTCGTCATAAATGTTTAGGGTGGCCTCTCTTGCCAGGACTGACGCGATCTCTATTCGTTTTAATTCTCCACCGCTTAGGGTATTATCCAGGTCACGTTCTAAATATTCTCGAGCGCATATACCGACTTTTGATAAATATTCACATGCGGAAGATGAGGTGCAGTCCGCACCTACAGCATATGATATAATATCTTTTGCATTTAATCCCTTAAAACGTGTGGGCTGTTGCATGGCATACGCGATGCCTAGTTTCGCACGCTCTGTAATATCCATATTAGTAATATCTATACCATTAAAATAAATCTTGCCAGAAGTGACTGGCAAAATACCCATAATTAGCTTCGCTAGAGTTGATTTGCCACAGCCATTAGCGCCAGTTAAGATATAATTTTTGCCAGGTTGAAACTCAAGTGAGATGTTTTTTAAAATCCAAATGGTTTTTCCTTTTTCTTTGATAGAAAAGGATACGTTGTCAATTTTTAACATAGATCTCCTTTATATGTAATGTATTCTAACATATTAGTGACAAAAAGTAAAGTTATTTTTTGCCAAACAAATGCCTGCAACAAAAAAACAAAATATATTGAAAAATGCAAACTTGTGTGTTATACTAAATTGCGAGGATTGATTATGAATAAGCGAAAAACTAAACAAATGGATGATTTGATAAAAGATGGTTGTAGAATATGTCTTACATACGAACCACAGAGAACGTCAACTAACAAATATGTTGGTTATATGACAATCGCCAATGGTGCAAATATGCATACAGGCAATAGTTTCTTGGATCTCTGCGACAAGTTAATATACATCTATTCTACTAATAATTGGTTTGGGTATAAGCCACTTGAAGAAAAGAAAGACAATACTGAATGGGATGAATTGCTCAAGGCTGGATATTCTGTAGTGGTGGAAAAAGATCATATAGATGATGATTGTATTGTTGGAAAATTATATATGGACAATCCGTCTATATTTAATATTAGTGAGCAAACTTTGGTTAAACATTCATGTGCTAGTTCATTTGCAGAGGTGATGGATGAAATGGTACAGTATGTAAAAGATATAGGTTATGTAAGGAGTGAAGGTTAATGGCGTTTGATAGTAACAATGCATTCATAGAACTAAATAGGGCGGTAATATCGCATAGAGGTATTAACATCATTTGCTGCAATAAAGGTAAAATAATGTTAGACAAAGAGGATAAAAATCTGACAATACATGCAAGTAGTTTGAGTGAAGTGCTAAAAATAATGGATAAAGAAGGTTGCGCCGATTATTCTAAGTTAGATATGGGTTGTTTGAATCAGATGTTTCAAGATGGATACCGAATACATTTATATGGTGAGTATATACCATTAAATGATGAAGATGATTTGACAGAAATGTTGATGCATTTAGACTTGTTTGATAAAAATGGAGAATTAGAATACAGAGGTATTAGTTGGGGGGGATCTAAAAGTCTGTTCTTTGATGCAAATGATTATGCGGTAAAGAAAGATGTTGTGAGTGAGTTTTGCTCTGGGGAATAAAACTAAATAAAAATTAAACGCTGATCTGTGCTGTTATTGTTTGTTATAAAATTATGTAAATATTGACAATATCTGGTCTGTATGATATAATTCATTAAATTTATTTTGGAGGGTAGTGTTATGGGAATTAATTTTGACGGAATGAGAATGATGTTAGATGATGGCTATCAAATATCTTTAAGTTATAAAAATGGCAAGTTTGTATGTTTTGCTATAAAGGATATGGTGGCTGCATATCAATTTCCTAGGACCTCACTAAATAAAATAGATAGTGAACTAGAATATATTGCATGTAGCGGATCTTGTGGTTGCAGAGACGAAGGAACGGTTGATATAAATAAAATGAATGCCTGTGAAAAATTTTTGTATGAAGGCGGATCTTTGGCTCTGAAACAACAGTGTATTGATGAAAAGGATAGATATTGCTTTGAAGTATATACTGGAAAGAGTAAATCTTTGGCGGATTTGCATACTCCTGCCCTTGTTGGAAATTGTTCTTCAGTGAAAGGTGTGTTTTGTGCAGTGACGCAGTTTGTTGAAGAAAACAGAGAAGATAGTTTAGGCGGAAGTGTTTGAATCGAAGTGTTGTGACTGTTGCAACTACGTAGATAGTAATAAATATAATAAGCATTATAAAATATGCCTTAAAACGCTAGCTCGGCTAGCGTTTTTATATAAAGATTTTACAATGGATTAAAAATGTGATAAAATACAAAAAAGAGATTAGTATTAATGCATACTCCTCACAAGATGGGGTTTTAAATAAAATTCTACTATTAGTAGAGTTTAAAAAATAAGGACATTTTAGAGGATATTACTCTCTACTTTTGTCTGTAAAAGTTGAGAATAAATATTGACAGATTCTCTTGATAAAAGAAATAGAATATTGTAATATACATATCGGAGCAAATGAAAGAGCAAAAAATATATTATTATGAAGACGAATTAAATGATGAATTTTCTGGCGTGAATGTAAAAGCCAAGAATGTGGGTGAAAAATATAAATATATTAGGAAGAGTCCATTTTTTCACATTCTCAGGTTCGTGCTGTATAGGATGATAGCGATTCCTTTGTCATACGTTTTTTTGAAAATAAAATTTAATTTGAGAATAAAAAACAAGAAAGTTCTAAAAGAGGCAAAAAAGACAGGCGCATACATATATGCAAATCATACACAGATGTTGGCAGATCCATTTATTCCAACCATGGTGACTTATCCAAAAGGCATTTTTGTGGTGGTGAATTCAGATAATTTATCGCTAAAAGGCTTGGGGTGGGCATTGCCTTATTTGGGTGCTTTGCCACTAGCAGATAATGTGGCAGGCATGAAGAACTTCATGCAAGCACTGGATTATCATGCGAAAAAAAATCATAATATTATGATATATCCTGAGGCGCATATTTGGCCGTACTATACTAAGATTAGGCCATTTAAAAGCACTTCATTTAGATATCCAATAAAATACAATAAACCCGTGTATTGTTTTACCAATGTGTATGTAAAACGTGGAAGAAGGGGTAATAAGGTAGGGATTTGCACATATGTGGATGGACCTTTTTATCCCAACGTAAATCTAGCCGGTAAGGAACAAGAACAAGAGTTAAGGGACAGAGTGTATAATGCAATAGCAGAGAGGAGTAAATTAAACGATGTAGAGGTAATTA
>Ga0265299_10003693_pt1 | contig 14783 bp, 18 predicted proteins | sample AusTroGonzalo_MG_4_FD_193485 | JGI IMG/M metagenome (GOLD analysis project Ga0265299, IMG submission 193485) | Bovine rumen microbial communities from tropical cattle in Woodstock, Queensland, Australia - Gonzalo_02 | ecosystem: Host-associated > Mammals > Digestive system > Stomach > Rumen ... | reverse complement strand
CTACGGCGGAAAGATCGAGGTCGTCCCCAAGGCATGCGTCAGGGGATTCGATGATTTCGCAATCTGGTACTCTCCGGGAGTCGCCGAGCCCTGCAAGGACATCGCGAAGAACCCGGACATGGTCTACGAGCACACCTGGAAGTGGAACACCGTCGCCGTCGTTTCCGACGGAACCCGCGTCCTCGGACTGGGCGACATCGGCCCCGAGGCTGCCATGCCCGTCATGGAGGGCAAGGCCATGCTGTTCAAGTACCTCGGAGGCGTGGACTGCGTCCCGATCTGCCTGGACACCAAGGACCCCGACAAGATCATCGAGACCGTCAGGCTGCTGGCCCCGTCCTTCGGAGGAATCAACCTCGAGGACATCTCCAACCCCAAGTGCTTCGACATCCTCGACGAGCTCAGGAGGGACTGCAAGATCCCCGTCTGGCACGACGACCAGCAGGGAACCGCGACCGTCGAGGTCGCCGGAGCCATCAACGCCATGAAGCTCGTCGGCAAGAAGCTCGAGGAGGCCCAGATCACCGTCATCGGAGCCGGAGCCGCGTCCATCGCCATCTCCAGGCTGCTCCTGGCCACCGGGTTCAAGCCCGAGAACATGTGCATGTGCGACTCCAAGGGAATCCTGAACCTCGAGAGGGACGACGTCAAGGGCAGCTTCAAGCAGAAGTGGGAGATCTGCGAGAAGACCAACGGAGCTGGCAAGAAGGGCGGCATGAAGGAGGCCTTCAAGGGAGCCGATATCGTCATCGCCGCATCCAAGCCCGGCCCCGGCACCATCCCCGCGGAGTACGTCGACCTCATGGCCGACGACCCCGTCATATTCGCCACGGCCAACCCCATCCCGGAGATCTGGCCCTGGGAGGCCAAGGAGCACGGCTGCAAGGTGTTCGCCACCGGCAGGTCGGACTTCCCCAACCAGGTCAACAACTCCATGGGATTCCCCGCCATCTTCCGCGGTGTGCTCGACGTGAGGGCCAAGACCATCACCGACGAGATGTGCATCGCCGCAGCCAGGCAGCTGGCCGCCTGCGCCGAGGAGAAGGGCATCAGCGAGGACTACATCATCCCGACCATGTCCGAGCTGGACGTCTTCCCCAAGGAGGCCGTCGCCGTCGCCATGAAGGCCCAGGAGCAGGGCGTCGCCAGGCTCAAGCTGACCAGGCAGGAGCTCTACGACAGGGCCGAGTTCATGATCAAGAGGTCCAGGGGACTGACCGCCAAGATGATGGACGACGGCTACATCGAGGACTGCTCCAAGGCATTCCAGTGAAACCATAAAGGCGGGGCCCAAGCCCCGCCGCTGAATACCTCTTTTATTATGTACGTTATCGTGTACATATGACCTCGGTAGTCAACGCAACCCAGTTCCGCAAAGACCTGTTCTCCATACTGGATATCGCCATCACCACCGATGAGAGATTCACCATAACCACGAAAAACGGTAATGCCGTGGTCATGAGCGAGGATGCCTTCAACGGTCTGATGGAGACGCTGTACATCCTCTCGGATCCCGAAATGCTGGAATCCCTCAAGGAAGCCGAAGAAACCCATGATGAAGCGGTGGACTGGAGAACATGCATGAAGGATATCTTGTGACCCTATCGGAAAGGGCGCAGAAGGACCAGATGGAATTCACCGACCCCCAGCGCAAGAAGATAGCCGCCATGCTGCTGAAGATGGAAACCGACCCGTTCTATCCGCCGTGCGAGAAGCTCACGATGAATCTCTCCGGGAAATGCTCCCGCCGCATCAGCATACACGACAGGATGGTGTTCGAGATCAGGGAAGCCCCCGGGTACAAGGGGGAGGTCTACGTCCTCAGGCTGAAGGGCCATTACAAGGAAGTCCACTCGCTGCTCATACTCCGAATGGTACAGGGGCTCCAACCGTATTAACTAGATGAACGGCGTTCCTACCGCCCAATGAAGGTCAGACAAGCCATCGTCATGGTCGGAGGGAAGGGCACGAGACTGCTCCCCCTGACCGAGAACCGCCCGAAGCCCATCCTCCCCGTCGCAGACAGGCCGTGCATCTGGTACCTGCTCAGGTCCCTCGCGCGCGCCGGCATCGAGGAGGTCATCCTCGCCTGCGGCTACAAGCCCGGGGCGATGGAGATGCTCGGGGACGGCAGCGACCTCGGCATCAGGATCATCTACTCCTACGAGGACGAGCCCCTGGGCACCGCCGGGGCGATGAAGCTCGCCGAGTCCAGGCTGGACGATGTGTTCGTGGCCGCCAACGGCGACGTGTTCGCCGACATCGACGTGAAGGCCGAGATCGAGACCCACCTCTCCACGAAGGCCGACATCACCATAGCGCTGACCCCCGTCGAGAACCCCTGCGAGTTCGGCATCGCCAGGGTGGACGACGAACTCAGGATCACGGAGTTCAAGGAGAAGCCCCGCGAGGAGGAGGTCTTCTCCAACCTAATCAACGCTGGCGTCTACGTGCTCAACAAGGACGTCCTCTCCCGCGTCCCCGAGAACAGCTTCTTCGACTTCTCCAAGGACCTCGTGCCCCTGTTCATGGGCGACGGCGGCAGGGTCCAGGGATACCAGCTCAACGGGATCTGGATGGACGTCGGCCGCCCGCACGACCTCCTGGGGGCCAACCTGTCCGTCGCGGACAACGAGATGAGGGGCTGGTCCGACGAGCAGAAGGAGTCCAACAGGGTCTCGGGGCCGTTCTACGTCGGGCCGGGATCGTCCGTCAGGGATTCCGACTGCAGGTCCGCCGTGGTACTCCACGGCTCCAAGGTCACCGGCTCCAAGCTCCAGAACGTACTCGTCATGAAGAACTGCGTCGTCGAGGAGGCGGACCTCAGGAACACCATCCTCGGAGAGGGATGCGTAGTCAGGAAGGGCGCAAGGATAACCGATGCCGTGCTTGCTGATGGGACGGTCGTGCGCAAGGGCGAGGAGATCCACGGCGGAAGGGCCGTCCGATCGCTTCTTGGCGCGCTTCTTCTCGGCGCGGGACCTCTTCTCCTCGATGGCGACCCTGTAGGCGTTCTCGTAGCCCTCGACGGACTTCTGCCTTGAGTTGGCCATGGCGGTCGCGAAGGATGCGTCGAGGACGGACTGGGGGGCGTCCAGGCACTTCTTGATGGCCTCCACGCAGCCCTCGTCATCATCGAACAGGTAGCCGTTCACGCCGTCTGTGACGATCTCGGCGAACGCCCTGCCGTTGCGGCATGCGACGGGCTTCCCGGTGGCCATGGCCTCCAGGATGGTGAGGCCCTGGGTCTCGAACTTCGAGGCGGAGATGACCATGTCCCCCGCATTGTAGATCAGGGGGAGGTCCTCGTCGGAGACGAACCCGGTGAACGTGACCTTCTGATCCAGCCCCAGCTCGGTGACCAGGGCCTTCATGTCGTCCATCGCCGGACCCTTCCCTACCACCAGCAACTTCGCGTCGACGTGCTGCATGGCGCGGATGACCATGTCGATGTCCTTCTCGAATGAGACGCGCCCGACGTGGACGACGACCTTGGAGTCGCCGAGGCCGTAGCGCTCCCTTATCTCCCCGCAGGGGAGGCCGGGGCGGAATACGTCCGTCTTAGCTCCGGTGGGGACGGCCAGGAGGTGCCTGCAGTGGGCCCCGTGGGACTCCAGCTCCGCGCCGATGCACGCCGTGGGCGTGACCACCGCGTCGAACCTCTTCAGGATCTGCTTCAGGTAGATCCATATCAGCTTCTGGGAGACCTCCGGGGGGAGCTTCACAGGCATGTAGTACGTGGCCGCATCGTCCACCATGGTGTGGAACGTCATGACCGTGGGGATGCCCAGCTCGCGGCCTATCATCAGGGCGCGGATGGCCATGGTGGCCACGCCGTGCACATGGATGACGTCGGGCTTCAGCTTCTTCATGAGGTTCATCTTGTCCGTCGGGAAGATCGGGACGTAGTAGCCCTCGTAGGAGCGGAACTTCACCGCCCTGAAGTAGTAGACGCCCTCCTGCCTCTTGTCGGGCTCGGGCTCCGGGGCGACGATGATGACCTCGTGGCCCCTCTCCTCCAGCGACTCCTTGATCGTGCATATGGAAGTCACGACCCCGTCGCGTGTGGGGAAGTAGCTGTCGGTCATCATGACTATCCTCATGGAGCGCCTCCATCGGCCCTGCCGGGCCTCCTTAAAGAAAATAAAAGGGGCCTGGGCCCCTGTGAGAGTTTCAGAGGTTGGTCGAGGACGTGCACTCCACGTTCTCGATGCCCTCGATGGAAGCCAGGGCCTCCTCGAGCTTGCTGCCGGCCATCTCGTCGGAGTCGTCGATGACGAACCCGGCGTTGACCTTCATGAGGCCGAAGGCGACGGGCAGGATCTTGGTCTCCCCGTCCATGAGCTCGACGCCCGCGGGCAGGATGGTCGGGAGCTTCTTGATGACCGCGTCGAGGTCGACGTCGGTGCTCTCGGGCATGATGTCATACTGTGCGACGATCTTTCCCATAGGAATCCCTCACGGTCCGATGAATCCGCATTTCTTGCACTCGTAGCTGACGCCCTGGTCGCGGCACTGGTCGCACCTTCCGATCTCGGTGGCGCCGCACTTGGGGCACTTGAAGAACGTGTTGCCCCTTCCGACGAGCCTCTTGCCGCAGGATGAGCAAATTTTGTCTGCTGCCATACGCGAGCGATTAAAGTCCTTATATAAAAAAGATTGCGGTTTTCGCCGCTAGCGTTATTATAAAGCGCCGCGATTGCCCGGCGGTGACCCCCGATGAGGATGCAAGCCGACTGCGTGCCGTGCCTGATGAGGCGCATTCTGTTCCAGGCCAGGCTGTCCGGGGGGTCCGACGACGCGGAGATCATGGCCAGGTGCCTAAGGGTCTTCGCGGACGAGTTCGAGCCCGGCCTGAAGTCCGTGGACGTGGCATCGAAGGTCCACGCCGAGTGCTATGCCGCCCTGGGGAACGACGACCCGTACCTGGAGCTCAAGGTCCTCTCCGACGAGGTGGCCTCCGGCCTCCTGCCGCTGGCCGAGGGGATGGTGGAGGGTTCCGACAATCCCCTGCACACCGCGCTGGCGGTCAGCGCCGCGGGCAACATCATGGACTTCGGCTCCGGGATCGCCATAGACCATCCAGATTCCTTCTCGGAGATGTTCCGGGAGCTGGCCTCCCAGGGCTTCGGCCTCGACCACACGGACAGGCTCAGGGAGATCCTGGATAGGGACGGCCCGGTGGTGTACATCTTCGACAACTGCGGCGAGTGCCAGATGGACAAGCTGGTGATCCGCCAGCTCCGCAGGATGGGCAAGGAGGTCGTAGGCGTCGTCAGGGAGGAGCCGATCCTCAACGACGTGTCGCTGAGGGACGTGGGGAGGGCCGGCCTTGATGCCGAGCTCGACGCCGTCCGCGGGACCGGCGCGTTCTACGTCGGGATCGACCTGAACCAGATATCCGAGGAGTTGGAGGAAGACATAGCCAGATCGTGCGTCGTCATCGCCAAGGGCATGGGCAACTACGAGTCCCTCTCGGACGAGCCGCTGCCCGTGCCGATAGCCCACATCCTCAGGGCCAAGTGCATCCCGGTGGCGTCCTCGATAGGCGTCCCCGTGGGGACGAACGTCGTCCTCGTGAGGGAGCCCCGATCCGAGCGTCCGCGCGCTAGGTACAAATAGAAGACCGTACACTCTTATTGGTATGGGAAGGAACGAGCTCATCAACACCACCCGTGCCATACTGGCTAAGGCGGGGTTCGATGTATCTGCGGCGCTGACGATGCGCGGGATCTGCTTCGACGTGGTGGCGAGGCTCGACCAGAAGGTCCTTATCATAAAGGTCCTGAGCAACATAGACGCCCTGTCCAAGGACAACGCCGAGGAGATGAAGGCGCTGGCCGAGGCGCTGAGCGCGGTGCCCATCGTCATAGGCGAGAGGTCCAGCTCCGGGGCGCTGGAGCCCGGGATCGTCTACTCCAGGTTCAACATATCCATAGTCTCCAACGAGACGCTGGCGGACCTCCTCCTCGAGGACGCGCCGCCGTTCATCTTCGCCGCGCCCGGCGGCCTCTACGTGAGGATGGACTCCGAGCTCCTCAAGGCGGTGCGCGAAGAGAGGGGCATCAGCCTCGGCGCCCTGGCGGAGACCGCAGGGGTCTCCAGGCGCACGATCCAGATGTACGAGGCGGGCATGGGCGCCATGATCGATGCCGCCTTGAGGATCGAGGAGTACCTCGGCCTGCCCGTCATAGACCCCATCGACCCGTTCACGTTCAGGAGCGAGGACCGCGCTCTGGAGCCCAGGGAGCTCCCGCACATTGAGTCCTACGCGCTGCAGCAGCTGAGCGCCATGGGATTCGCCGTGAGGCCGGTGACCAAGAGCCCCTTCGAGGCGGTCGCCAGGGACGGCCAGTCCCTCATGCTCACGGGCCTCAGCCCGGACGACGAGAAGGTCGTCCAGAGGGCCATCGTGGCATCGGACATCTCGAACATCATGGGGAGGTTCTCCGTTATCATCGTGGAGAAGAAGCACGACCGCGACAGCATAGACTCCACCGCGGTGGTATCCCATCAGGAGCTCGAGAGGATGGAGGAGCCCTCGGAGCTCACCGACCTCGTCGCGTCCAGGGGGACGAAGAAGTGATCTCCCTGCAGGTGGACGGGTGCTCCGTCGACATCATCCCCGTGGTCAACGGCCTCGTCTCGGAGGCCGACAGGGTCATGTCCGAGTTCTCGGAGCACGAGGCGTACGCGGTGTCCCTCGGCATAGAGGGCGTGCAGACCATCAAGAACCGCATCAACATCGACGGGGAGTTCGACGTCAGCGAGCTCGACCTGGTCTACGCCAGGATCCTCCAGGACTACGGCGAGGTGGAGTTCCCGTCGCCGGCCATGTGCGCGTTCATCGACAGGGTGAAGGAGCTAGGGAAGAACGTCATCCCGCTGGACATGAACGACGACGACTTCACCACGCTCTACTGCGACACCATCAGCGCGTTCGAGTTCACCAACGAGCACCGCCTGGCCAAGAAGGGCCTCAAGAACAGTTTCAAAGCCGAGACGCCGGAGGCGTTCGCCCTCGAGTGGGACGCCTTCGTCAACGGGAAGTCCAAGGGGCAGGCCAGGATCTGCCGGAAGCGCGAGGAGTACATGGCCGCCCAGGTCAGGGACATAGCGAGGTTCAGGAAGAGCCTCCTCGCGGTGATCGAGATAGAGAGGGCCGAAGGCGTCGCCCGCCTGCTGGAGCGATCCCATGGCGTGCGACCAATGCGAATCGCAGAGGGCCTCCGGCCACCGCTTCTGCGGCGAATGCGGCGAGGAGCTGCTGTGCCCCAGGTGCGCGGAGTACCTCGAGGTCGGAGCGACCTTCTGCGGCGAATGCGGCAGGCGCCTCGGGCCGATGCCGGAGCCCCGCGCGCAGAAAGGCCTGATGGACTACCTCGATGCGTCGGCGATGGTCGTCTTCCCGTTCATGCTCATACTCCTTGCGACCGAGGCCGTCGGGATGTTCTTCAACATCGGGGACACGTGGTCGTTCCTGGCGGACTACGAGAGCACGTTCTTCCTGCTGCTCCCGCTGGTCACGCCCATCGTCACCTGCGGGGGGCTGACCCTCCAGATCTACTGGATCATCCTGGTCCTGGTGATATCCGCGTGCATAGCCCTGGTCCTCTACCAGTCCAGGGGCATGTTCAAGGTGAGGTCCATGGACGAAATCGCGCCGAAGGCGGAGCCCACGCCCATGTACTGGGTGTGCCTGCTGTTCGGGTCGGTGATCATCCTGGAGCTCATCGTCATGTTCCTCGAGGCCGCCCTGGGCATGTCAGTGGACACCCCCGGGTGGATAGACGAGATGACTCTCCCGGAGATGGCCTTCGAGTTCGCCGACGCGGCGGTGTGGGAGGAGGTCGTCTCCCGCGCCCTGCCCATGGGCATCCCCATGGCGGCGGTCGCGTTCTTCTACACCAGGAAGGCCGGGTCCGCGAAGTACATCCTCGGCGGATTCGGGATCTCCAAGGTATCGGTGATCCTCATCGTTATCACCGCCGTGGTGTTCGGCCTCGCCCACGTGGATTCCTGGAACTCCGCCAAGGCCATCCCCGCCATGCTGGGGGGCCTGGCGATGGGCTACCTCTACGCGAGGTTCGGGATACACGCCTCGATCCTCTACCACTTCATCACCGACTACATGACCGTCGCCATAAAGACGGCCGGCGAGGTCCCCGTGAGCCTCACCTACCTGTGCATCCTGGTGATAAGCCTGGCGTGCGTCGCATCGGTCATGGTGAGGACCTGGAGGGGCCTCCACCAGGCCAAGGAACTTCCGCTGACGGGATTCGAGAAGTCGGGAGATCCTGGAGAGCGATTCCCTGGCGGACTCGAAGTCCCTGGACTCGATCACCATGTTGCACCCGAGGGCCTCGAGCCTCGGGAGGTTCCTCTCGAAGTCTATGTTCCCGTCGCCGATGGTGAGGTGCTCGTCGGTCTTGCCGCGGTTGTCGTGGATGTGGATGTTGGTGACGCGATCGCCCAGCAGCTCGAACATCTCGTCGATCTGCCCGGCGGTGTTGGCGTGCCCGATGTCGAAGCATACGCCCAGCTCTGTCCCCTCGACCATGCGGGCGAGGTCCTCCGCCCTGCGGCAGAGCATGAACGGCAGCTCGGGCATGTTCTCGATTCCGACGGCGATGCCGTACTCCCTCGCTGCGGCGTCGATGTCCCTCATCGACTCCCTCGCGATCTCGGCGCCGCGGTCCTGCAGCCCGTCCACCGCAAGGGGGGAGGTGCCGGGGTGCACGGTCACGTGGGAGATGTCGAGGTCGGCGGCCGCCTTGATGACGGAAACGAGCTCCCTCACGGAGGCCTCCCTCATCACCGGGCTGAACGCCGCGGGGTTGGCCTCGCAGAACGGGGCGTGGACCTGGTAGGAGAGGTCGTAGCAGGGCAGGAGCTCGGCGAACTCGTCGAAGTTGTAGACGATGTTGTGGTCCGCCTCGGAGACGATCTCCCAGAGGTCGAACTCCCCGACGATGCGGTCCAGCCACTCCTTCGGGGGGTCGCGGCTGAAATGGGTGCAGGAGATGCCTATCATGAGGGGTGCACCTCCTCCCCGTCGACGGTGACCGGCGCCAGCCTGTCGATGAGCGCCTCCAGGTCGTCGTCCCTTATGGTGACCTCTATGGCCCCCAGGACCGGGTTCCTGTCGGCGAACGACACCTTTCCGAGGGTGGCGACCTGCTTGTTGAGGTTCAGCCATGTGGTGTTCCCGCGCATGTTCCTCAGGAGGACCGAGCGCGTGGCGTCCAGGATCCTCTGGTTCCTGATTATGCGGTGGAAGCGGTCCAGGGTGGCTGCTCCGGAGAGCATCCCGTCCTCCAGGGACAGCTCCGCATCGGGGAATATCGAGAGGACCGCCTTGCGGACCTTCTCCTCGTCCTCGCTCGGGTTCACGGGGCATCTAACGGTCACTTCTGCCATGCTGGAGCGACTGGGTTAGGCATAAAAAACGGTTTCGGGGCGGCGGAGACGGTCGCTGGACGCGGGCCTTCGACACTCCCTCGGATATCCTGTCCCTGTCATCGTCGTTGCACAGGCGGCCCAGGGCCTCGTCCATGGTCATCCCCGCATCCATCAGCGCGATCACGGCCGAGACGATGCGCGCCTCGTACTCCTCCTTCATCTCGGCGATTTGGGAGTCGTTCTGCTTCTGCATCTCGGCGATGCGCGCCTCGTACTCCTCCTTGGCCTCGTCGTAGCCGCGGCGCCTGAACTGCTCCGATAGGTTTCCCATGGATTCCATTCCCCTTTCCAGTATTTTCGATGCTTTTATCCCGTATTTATCGCCTAGCATCCTCATGCTCCCGGTTCCGGCGCACCGTCCGCAGAGCCCCTACCGAGAATGCTTTAACCTAGGATGCATGGGGGTCCCCATGAAGGCGGAGATTCTGTCGCAGGCGGCTAGCAGGGGGATTTTCTTCTCCCCCGACGCCATGGAGATGATACTCTCCAACAACGACCCCATAGCCTTCAGCAACACCGTCTTCGCGAACCTCGCCAGGAACATGGTCTTCGTCGACAGGCAGGCCATCATGGACTGCATCGCCGGCGACGCGGTGCTCCACGTGTCCGAGCCGGACGTGAAGCAGCACAACAAGTTCACGCCCGACATCCACGTGATGAAGGGCTCCGACATCACCGGCGAGTCCACCTGCGAGGGGAAGATCAACGACTTCGCCCAGTACTTCCAGAGCAGGTACATCGCCCTCAGGAGGATCATCGAGAAGCGCTCGGACTTCGGCGGGCGCGCCATGGACATCTCCAGGGCCAGGGAGCTGGACAGGGAGACCCGCATCATCGGGATCGTCTACGAGAAGAGCACCACCAAGAACGGCCACACCATGCTGACCCTCGAGGACCCCACCGGCACCATGAAGGTGCTGATCAGCAAGGACTCCGACATCGGCGGCACTACGTTCGTCGAGGACGAGGTCGTCGGGATCGTGGTCAGGCCCAACAGCCAGAGGACCCTCTTCATCGCCCAGCAGGTCTACCGCCCCGACGTGCCCAAGAAGAACGCCTGGGAGCCCTCGGACTCGGTGTCCAGGATCGCCTTCCTGTCCGACGTCCACGTGGGCAGCACCACGTTCCTGGAGGACGACTGGAAGAGGATGGTCAGGTGGCTCAAGGAGAACTCCGTGGAGAAGGAGATCAACTACATCGTCTTCCCCGGCGACGTCGTCGACGGCATCGGGGTGTTCCCCGACCAGGACAAGGAGCTCGTGATCAACGACATCTTCGACCAGTACGACAAGCTGGCCGACTACCTCAAGGACATCCCCGACCACATCAAGATGGTCATCCACCCCGGCAACCACGACGCCGCCCGCCTGGCGGAGCCCCAGCCGGCCCTCAACCCCAAGTTCACCAAGTCCTTCGACTCCAACATCCTGATGGTCGGGAACCCGATCTACCTGGAGGTGGAGGGCAGGAAGGTCCTGACGTACCACGGCAAGAGCATGGATGACTGGATCGCCGCCGTCCAGAACCTGACGTACGACAACCCCCTGGACGTCATGAGGGAGATGTGCGCCAGGCGCCACCTGGCCCCGATCTACGGCCAGAGGAACGCCCTGGCCCCCGAGAAGAAGGACTACCTGGTCATGGACGCCATCCCGGACATCTTCGTCTCCGGCCACGTCCACGGCGTGGGCCAGGCGGTGTACAACGGCGTCAGGCTCATCAACGCGTCCACGTGGCAGGACCAGACCGAGTACCAGAGGATGCACAACTTCAACCCCGACCCCGGCATCATGCCCACGGTGGAGCTGGCCACCGGGAAGATCGAGATGCATGACTTCCACAAGGCCCGAGACCGGGTCGCGTGCGCGCATTCCTTTTATTACAGCGTCTGCATCCACCGCCCATGCACATGATCCAACCCGGCATGGAAATCGACGTCCTCAAGGAGAACGGCAAGCTGGCCAGCGAGAACTACCGCCTGCTTAAGAGCCACAAGATCAAGTCCGTCGACTTCATGGGGTCCATCGGGGCCGGCAAGACCGCGCTCATCATCAAGATCGCCGAGAGGCTGAGGGCCAAGGGCGTCCGCGTCTGCGCCATCGCCGGCGACGTCACCGGGGACGACGACTACGCCAGGTTCGAGAAGTCCGGGCTGGAGGCCGTGAACTGCAACACCGGCCACGAATGCCACCTGGACGCCCACCTGATCCACCACACGCTGGACAAGATGGACCTGTCCAAGTACGACGTGGTGCTGATCGAGAACGTCGGGAACCTGGTCTGCCCCGCGGACTTCCCGCTGGGCACAGACTACAGGGTCGTGGTGATATCCACCACCGAGGGCGACGACATGGTGAGGAAGCACCACGACATCTTCCAGCACTCCGACGTCGCCATCCTGAACAAGGTGGACCTGGCCGAGGTCATGGAGGTGGACCCCGACGCTATCGTCGAGGACCACAGGAAGCTCACCGGCGGCCTGAAGAAGATGTACAAGTGCAGCGTCAAGACCGGGGAGGGCCTGGACGAGATCATGGCCGCCCTGAAGCTCTGAGGTGTTTCAAATGAAGGTACTTACTGTTGGAGGCGGAGGGAGGGAGCACGCGGCCGTGGAGGCCCTGTACCGCTCCGGAGCCGAGATCTACGCGGTGATGAAGAACGCCAACCCCGGGATCATCAAGAGGTCCAAGGACCACCTGCTCTGCGACGAGAAGAACGTGGAGAAGGTGTGCGCCTACGCGAAGGAGAAGGGCGTGGAGCTGGCCTTCGTCGGCCCCGAGGCCCCCCTGGAGGTCGGGCTCGTGGATGCGCTGGAAGCGCAGGGCGTCAAATGCGCCAGCCCCACCAAGGCGGCGGCGAGGATCGAGACTTCCAAGACCTTCATGAGGGAGCTCGTCAAGAAGCACGGCATCGAGGGCAACCTCGGGTTCGCCCACTTCGACAACGCGAAGGACGCCGAGGCGTACCTCAGGACGATCGACCACGAGATCGTGGTCAAGCCCGTCGGCCTCACCGGCGGAAAGGGCGTCAAGGTCCAGGGCGAGCACCTGCACTCCTTCGAGGAGACCATGGACTACGTCAACGAGATCTTCGACAACAACATCGGCGGCGCCGGCGTCATCCTCGAGGAGAGGGCCATCGGCGAGGAGTTCACCCAGATGGTCTTCGTCGACGGCAAGCGCATCGTACCCCTGCCCCTGGTCCAGGACCACAAGAGGGCTTACGAGGGCGATGTCGGGCCGAACACCGGTGGCATGGGCTCGTACACCGACGCCGACCACCTGCTCCCGTTCATCACGCAGAAGGAGAGGGAGGAGGCCATCGCCATCCTCCAGTCCATCGTCGACGCCATGGCCGAGGACGGATGCCCGTACAGGGGCACCATGTACGGCCAGTTCATGCTCACCCTGAAAGGCCCCAAGATCATCGAGATCAACGCCAGGTTCGGCGACCCCGAGGCCATGAACGTCCTGCCCATCCTGAAGACCGGGTTCCAGGACATCTGCTGGAAGATGGCCACCGGCACCCTCGACGACGACGTCGAGTTCGAGAGGAAGGCCACCGTCTGCAAGTACGTGGTCCCCAAGGGATACGGCGTCAAGTCCGAGTCCGGACACGAGATCTCCGTGGACGAGGAGGCCATCGCCAAGTGCGGCGCCACGGTCTACTACGCCAACGTGGACATGAAGGACGGCAAGCTGGTCACCGGCACCTCCAGGTCCGTCGGGGTCATCGGCATCGCCGACACCCTGGAGCAGGCCGAGGCCAACTGCGAGAAGGCCCTGGAGCACGTGAAGTGCGACGCGGTCTTCGTCAGGCACGACATCGGCACCCGCGCCCTCGTACAGAAGCGCGTGGACCACATGAGGGAGCTCCGCTCCAAGGCATGAAGCGCTACGCAGTGCGCATAGCCTATCCCGGCGACAGGTTCTTCGGTTCCCAGGTCCAGCCCGGGCTCCGCACCGTGGAGGGCCAGGTCCTCCAGGACCTGCAGCTGGTCACCAAGCAGGACGCCGGCTCCCTGGACGTGAGGTTCTCCAGCCGCACGGACAAGGGGGTCAGCGCCCTCGGGAACGTCTTCGCCATCAGCACGGACATGGACATCCGCACGCTGCTGAAGGCCGTGAACGCCAACTCCAGGGACGTCTTCTACACCGGCTATGCCGAGGTCGGCGAGGATTTCAACCCCCGGCATGCCTCCGCCAGGACCTACCGCTACACCATACCCAGATGCGATGACCCAGAGTCCCTGGGAAGGAACGCCCGGCTGTTCGTGGGGGAGCACGATTTCAAACGCTTCTGCCGCCCCGACGGGAAGCCCACGGTGCTTACCGTGGATTCCGTGGAGGCTGAGCCCTCCGGGGACGGGGTGGTCCTCACGTTCCGCGCCCGCTACTTCCTTTGGAACATGATCAGGAGAATGACGGGCGCCCTCCTCGACGTGGACGCCGGCTCCCGGACGCCCGAGGACATATCCAAGGCTCTGGAAGGGGAGGACATCTGCTTCGGCATGGCCGACCCCGGCTTCCTGGTGCTGGAGAAGGTGGAGTATCCCGGGATCGAGTTCTCCAAGGCCGACCCGTCATCGTACGGGGAGAGGCTGTCGGAATGCAGGGACGCCGCATCCGCTGCCCTGTCGTTCTACGAATCGCTGCGATACGCCCGCTGTTCCAGGCGGACGATATGCTGGGGACTGTCAGAAGGTCACGTCGGTCTCGTAGACCTTGACGGGCTCCTCTGTCTCCCAGGAGCGCTTGTACTCAGCCTTGAAGTGATAGGTGCCGGGTTCATCCGCGGTCAGAGTAATGACCTGTTTCCCGCCGGCTCCGCACAGGCCGACGCCGGCGGGATCGGGGACGTACTCCGACTCCACGTGCAGCCCGTCCGAGTAGAAGTAGGTCCAGGAGTAGCCGGTTGTGGGGTTGGCGTCCAGCTCGATGACGAAAGGTTCCATGGAATCATCACCTGTGGATTCGGTCCCGTATGGGATGAGCGCGATAGCCGAAACGGCCACTGCCGCCAGGACCGCCACTGCTGCGACGGCCATCACCTTGCGGGACATGAGCATCCAACCTACCTATGCAGTATATAAGCGGATGGTTAGGATGCTCGGAGAAAGCGCAAATCGCTTCACGGGCTCCCACTTGGCGAGCTCGTTGACCTTGGAGAGCGTGGAACCCCTGCGGATCTCCTCGCGGGTGCGGTCCTCCCTCTCGTGGACGTCGATGGCGCGGTTGGCCACCTCGACGGCCTGCTCCTTGGGGACGACGATCAATCCCGACTCGTCTCCGATGATCCAGTCGCCGGTGCGGACCCTCTGG
>Ga0265299_10003691_pt1 | contig 14786 bp, 12 predicted proteins | sample AusTroGonzalo_MG_4_FD_193485 | JGI IMG/M metagenome (GOLD analysis project Ga0265299, IMG submission 193485) | Bovine rumen microbial communities from tropical cattle in Woodstock, Queensland, Australia - Gonzalo_02 | ecosystem: Host-associated > Mammals > Digestive system > Stomach > Rumen ... | reverse complement strand
AGGTAATTATCTTAGATTTATTAGAGATTATAAAGGCATAGATTTAATGCCTTTATATAACTGTTTCAGTAATGAATCTCCACCAGAATTATATACTACTGCTAAGGTTACAGATGATTATTCAATGGATATTAATACAGGTGTTGATAATTTTAAATATTATATAGTACCTGTTAAATTTAATGAAATATATACAATAGCTATTGATTCACCAGTGCCTTATGAAATGGCTTGTTTTATTTACACTGGTTCAGATATAAATGATATTTCATATGAATTAATAGCTAAAACTCATAAAACTATCGAAGGGTCAACTTTTTCTAAACCGTTTACTTTCTCAACTGATATAGATGCTTCTAAATATTGGCCTTTTGAAAAAAATCTCAAACTTTTAATTAAGTTACCTTCTATTGTTAATTCTACTATAACTATTTTAGAAGGTAATTATACTACTACTTCAACTACTTGCCAAAATATCTCAATAAATAAAGTAATATTAAATGGTGAGCGGGCTGATAAAGTAAATATTCCACCTAAAAAGTTATCTTTATTAAAAATGAATGATAAAGTTAGTTACCCATTCGCAGATAGATTGGTAGAATATTTATTAAGACATGCAGTTACCAGTGATGAAAAAATTCAATACAATATTGGGAGACTTCAATACGGTATTTATAAAGGTAGTAGATTTAGAGGAGATTACGATATTTGAGATGATAATTTGAGATTAACTATTTATAATAAATTAGATACTGAAACAGGTAAAAATTCAAATATTACTATTAATTCTATTTCTAGTGATAGTAGTGAAGAAAAAACAATAATTAAAAATAGTACTAAATTAAAATTCTCAGATACATACTATGATTTACTTTCTTATGGTGATAAAGATGTTATAACATTTTTTGGGGTACCTAGATGGCAGTAACAGAGAGACTTGGTAGAGATGTAGAGCCAAGAAGAATGATTACCAACTACATCTATTTTTATCACTTAGACCAATTCTGTGTTTTACCTGTTTATCCTGAAAGTATTACTGATAATATGACTAGTAACTTTCAATCAGCTAATGCTTTAGGTAGGTCTGCCCCTGTTTGGTCATACGCTAATTCGGGCCCTAGAACTATTGAAATAACTTTGGATTTACATAGGGATTTAATGAATGATTTAAATACCAATGTTAGTAATTTTAAAGATAATGTTGTACCATTTAAAAGTAAATATGATGAAGATGGTGTATTTCAGGGAAATGATTATATTGATACTTTAATAAAATATTTATTATCAATAGCTTTACCTAAATATCGGATTTATAATAATGGTTCTAAATCAGTTGAACCTCCAATGGTAGCTGTAAGATTCGGAGATGAAATATTTATTAAAGGTATTGTAAATAGTGGCGTTAGAGTTACTTACCAAATGCCTTTAATTACAGATAAAAATGGTAATCAAAAATATGCTAAAGTACAAATTGGTTTTACCGTTACTGAAACAGACCCTTATGATGCAGAATCAGTATTACAATTAGGTTCATTCAGAGGTATCTGTGGAACTAATAATATTTATTCTTCTAACTCAATAACTGATAAAGCTAGGTTTGGAAATTACAATCGTACTCAAAGACCTACACGTGACGCAGGCTCTAACTTTATTGTAGAACACTACCCAGGACTTCATGAAGAGTACAGAAATGGTCTTGAAATTGATACAGTTAATGAAACTAGAGCATTAGCTAGATTATATAGAGAAAAACCTCCATATATTAATTATGTATCTGGAGAAAAAGTACAAAATTAAGGGAAGGAGTAAATTATGGAAGTATTAAAAGATAAATCTATAAGAAACTACGATTATACTTGTAGGTATGCTCCTTTTCCTTATTATTTCCATACTGAAGATAATAAATATGTTTATGGGTTAACCGGACAGTTAACTTTAGAAAATGAGTATTCTATACACATGATAAAAGATGTAGATACTTTAGATTCTTTAGCACTTTATTATTATGGTCGACCTGATTTATATTGGGTTATTGCTGATTTTAATAGAATTCAAGACCCTTATATAAACTTAGCTGAACATTTTAACTTTTTATATATACCATCATTAGCAGGGATAAGGTTTAGATAATGGAAGATAGTGCATATAACGCAGGGAAGTCTGTAAGAGACGCATTTTCATCATCAGATTATCAGCAAAGAGTAGCTGTTTCTGGAGATAATAATAGAATAGGTTCTTTATTATCTGTTACTGCTAGAGTTGAAGCCCCATTTGTTAGAGTTAATTTAGGTGGGTATACTTTTGGTGTGTATGAAGCTAAAAAATCAGGTACTGCTAGTAATGGTTTATATACTAATATTCAAACAAAGTACCCTAATTTTATCCAAAGTTTAAAAATTACTAAAATAAATGGTACTGTTAATAGATATGTATTAAGTATTAGATACCCTGTAAATCAAGATAGTGACCCTAATTTCTTTGAAAAGATTTTTAGTAGTGTATCAAAAACAAGAACTATAGATATTGATTATGGTGATTTTTCTTTACCTGAATATATTTATAGAAGCGAAAAGGCAATTATAACTAAGGTAAGTACAAGTTTTAATTTTGGAGAAAATTCTATTATTAACTATACTGTAGAAGCTACTAGTTCAGTGGCACTTACTTTAAGTGGTTGTTATTCTTTTCCTAATGTTTATAAAAAACCTAGTGATGTAATAAAAGAAGTTTTATACAGTGCACAATATCATTTAACTGATATTTTTACTGGTATGAAAGATAAATCTTTAGTTGAACAAATGGGTTTAATAGCTAGTGATGATAAGCCTATAAATATTCCTACTTGCACAAATGTTTCTGTATTAGACTATATTGCACTTTTGACTTCATATATGACCCCTACTGGAAGTTCCGGAACCGAAGCTAAAAAGACAAATGTGTATTCATTGGCTACTTCAGAAGATACTACTGGAAGATACGGCGGACCTTATTTTAGAGTACAAAAGATTCAAAGTTCATCAAATACTTTAAATAAACTTTGTACTTATGAAATAGATATTGGTTATCCTACTTCTAATATAGTAACAAGTTTTAAACTTAGTAAAGGTGATAACTGGTCTATTCTTTATGATTATAATCAATCACTTGACCATTCTGATTATATTAAGAGAATTAATGATAAGGGTGAACTTGAATATGAATTTTCACCTTTAATTAAAGGTGCTAAATACGATTTAAATGAAGCTGATAAATCTTGGTGGACCAAAGTTACTGAGTTCCCAGTAGAAGCTCAAATAGATATAAGAGGACTTTTAAAACCTGCTATATTAATGACGTATGTAAAAATTAATGTTTGGTTATTTGGTAGGAAACACATTTCTTCTGGGTATTATATTATTACTAGTCAGGAAGATAATATTGGCCCTGGTGGATATAAAACAACTTTAGGTTTACTCAGAGTTGCACCTGATGAAGGTTTAATTGGTAACGCTGGTGGTAACCCTAATTAAGAGGTATTTAAATGATATTAAAAGCATATATAAAAGAATTACCTGAAGGAAATGAAAATGCTTATAAAGTTAGAATACCATTCCTTGAAGATAATACTAATAAAGAAATGATATTTAGAGCTTTATTATGTTCACCACCGGGAGAATATTACGGTTATAAAGAAGGGGATTGTGTTTACGTAGAATTTGAAGATGATAAACTAAATGTCCCAGTTATTCTTGGAAAATTATACGTTAAGCCAGAAGATGAAGTATCAACGTATCATGTAGTTAATGATTTAAATGTTACAGGTAATGTTACATTACCACCTAATACTAAAATTGGTGATTATTCAGCTATTGACTTTTTTAAATTATATCAAGGTGGGGTTACTAATAATTCTTCAGGTGGTATGGGTGATTATATTTTAATAGATACTTGACAGGGTCCAAAATACCCTTTATCGGTATAAGTAGGAGGTTAAAATGAAATCTATAAGCTTTCCTAATATGTTCACTAAAACCTCAACTTTATTAGTTGAAGATTATTATGCAACTTTACAAAATTTAAAAATGTTAATTTGGTCAGAAAAGGGAGAACTTTTCGGTGACCCTTATTATGGTACTAACCTAAAAAAGTTTTTATATGACCAAAATGATTATGTATTAAAAGATTTAGTTATTGATGATATTTATACGGCAATAATTACTTTTATGCCACAGATAAAAGTTGAAAGAAAAGACATAACTGTTAAATCAGAAGGTTCTACAGTTAAAATCTATATTAAGGCTCTTAACAGAGTTGATTTCCAAACTAATTTATACACTATTGTTTTATTAGATACTGTAGTTTAATATGTATTATATTATGGAGGAGTACGAAATATGATAAATGAAAACGATATTCAGCTTTCAAAAATGTCGTTTACCGATAAAGACTTCGCATCTATTTATCCAGACCTTTTAGATTTGGCTCAAACTTTAACAAACGAATGGAATCCAGGACGGGGTACTAATGAATCCGACCCTGGAGTTGTTTTGTTAAAAGAAGGTGCTTTTATTGCAGACCATAATAACTACAATATTGATAAAAACATTTTAGAAGCATTTTTACCTTCTGCTACACAAGACCGTTCAGTCAGAAATATTACTGAAATGAATGGTTATGTTCCAAGATACTATGTATCAGCTACAGGTGATATTTCATTTGATTATGAACCTAGTGAAGAAGATGCAGAAAACTTTACTGCATTTTCTATCCCTGCATATACTATGGTTATAACTGATGCTGAAGAAAATTATGCTTACACTCAAGTTACTAATTTAAACATAAATAAAAATGGTACCGTTTCTACTTGTGTATTTATGGAAGGTACTTTAAATCAGCTTCAGATAAATAATGAAGGAAGAATTACTCTAGAAAACTTAGATGAAAATAATAGATTATATCTTCCAAACATATATATTCCACAGAATGGTATTTTTATTAAAAACTATGGAGAAGCTGATAATAATCTTAAAAATGAATTATGGGAAAGAAATAATTATTTATTAACTCAGCCTTTAGGTTCTAAGATTTATAAATTCGATTTTGATTCAACAGTTAATTTACCTTATGTTGAATTCCCTAGTGACATTGCTAACCTCATCGAAAATGGTCTTGATGTTAAATATATGTCAACTTCTGGTGTTAATGGTAACGTTGATGCCAATACTCTTACTAAAGTATTATCACCTACAACATTTAATATTGGTTCTGAGTCAACTCCTATTAATATAAATATGAGTGATTTCTCAGTAAACAATATGTCGGCTTTAAGAAATGGTAAGAACCCAGAAACAATTAATGAAATGTACCGCTCATTCAAAAAGATTGTTGGTACATTTGATACGTTAGTTACCTGCAGAGATTATTCAAATGCTATTTATAATATTACAGATGATTTTGATAACCCATTAATTTCTAATGGAGTTGTTACAGATATTAGAAACGATTACAATCATGCTGTAAATGTTATTTCTTATGACCAATATGGTGAATATTTTGAAAATATACCTATTTCTTCAGGAATAACAAAATATACTTTTGTTACTAGTACTGCTAACCCGCAAGTTGGTAATATAGCATTTACTGGTAGTAAGTTTAAAGTTTGTACAGAAGTTAACCCAGAAGTTGTTTGGGAAGAAATTACTGAATTATCTTATAAAGATTTCGTTGATGCATCTGAATCAATGAGTCAGTATGATTTATGTATTTATGCTTTAAGAGCTTTCAGTATGTCTGATTATTCTCCATATTCTAGAAGTGCCGCTTTAAATAACTCATTTACTCCTGCTCACCCAGATACAATAAGTACTTTAATTGGACCTGATGGTATTAGAGGTTTAAAGTGCATTAATCATGAATTTATGGACCACACTTCAGATGAAGTATATTGTTTTAAAAACTATGTACCGTTAAGAGTTACTGTTACTCCTTATTCAAAGATTACTGATAAACAAGCTAAAGAAGATTTATTTAATAAAATTTATCAGGCACTTACAATGGCATTTAATGCTAGAGAAGTTGATTTTGGTGAAGAATTAAATTATGATGAAGTATATGATGTAATTGTTAACTGTGATGATAGAATTAAAAGTATTAGATTAGAAGATTTTGAATATAACCCAGTAGCTGTAAAAGTTAATTGGAAGAGTGGAGAAGTTACTGAAACCCCAGTATATGAAGATTCTGACCTTTTAGTTGATTTAGTAGCTAAGAATGTTTTGGCTGGTAGATTATGTTTATTTAACTTTGATGATAATTTTAATTATGAATATGGTCAGCAAGATGTTGAATCATATGAAGGTATTACATCAATTAGTACTGAGTCAGTAATCGAAATGAATGACCCAGTATCATCAATTGTTACAGAAAACAAAACTACTTCTGCTTCATTCCCTACTACAGTAAGCTTACAAATTGCTGGTACTTCTGTTACTTGGGATGTAGAAATTCCTCGGCATGGTAATTATACTTTACCTGCAGGCCGGACGGCTTATGTTACAACTTCTCAAGATAATCAAAGAACATATTCCTCAACAGATGAAACAAGCGTAGTAATCAGTAACTTATCTGATACAGGTTGGGAACTTACTGGTGTTAGTGATGCTGTTACTGGAATTGGTAGTGGCCAAATACAAATATCTCAGACCATAACTACAACTTCTACTATTACTAATAACCTTAATTATGTTGTTAGAGAAAATGAATATATTCAAATAGGATTCCCTAACTATTATTCTACTAAGATTTATCCTGCTTATGTTTATTGGAGATTTTTCAATACTGCAACAGATGATGAAAGTAATGAAGTAGTAGCTAGAGCAAATACTGAATATACATTAAATTCTGGTGAACAATTAGTAATGTTATATACTAAAGATGAAGTACAGAAAACAGATATTTATGGTCCAGGTACAGTTATTAGACCTACATTTAATATGTATTATACTTCAAAATCTAGTAGCAGTAAAGTTAGTAGAACTTGGAATTATGATGGTATTTCACGGCAACCTGACCAGTTTATTGCTTTAAGTTCAGGTCAGCAAATTGAAATTAGAGAAATACTTGAGACTACCTTAAATGGTGCTAATGTTCCTTGCTATTGGATTAGAAATAACCCTGGTAATATCTTATTTGAAGCTGATGATGATTATATTATTTTAAATTCAGGCGAATACTTTATTTACAGTAATAGTACCAGAGATTCTATGGTAATTCTTGGTGCTGGAACAAAAATTACAAAACCTGAAAATGATATATCACAGTGGGCAATTGGTGCTATAAATTCATCTACTACCAATATTTCTTCAATAAATAACGAAGGATTTGCAGCAGATATTAAATGGCAAGTTAAGGACTTCTCTGGAGACGGTAATGAATTAAAGATTCAAGAAATGAATATTCTTACCTTAGGTGAAGGTAGTCAGATTACTATACAAGGTCTTGATTTACAAGGTTCTGCAGGGTTATACGAAAATGGTATAAATAATGAATGGCAAGAATTATCACCTACTGAAGCATTCAAATTAATTTATACTATAGCTGATACTACTTCAACACTTGAATATAACACTAGTTATAATTATTTAATCAGAAGTAGACTTGATGTTTCAGTTAATAATTTAAATGACCAAACATTATTACCAGGTCAATCTGTTACTATTACTACTACAGATTCATCAGAAGAACATGTAATTACAACAGAATCAAGTGGAGATAGTTTTAAATTCCAAACTTCTGAAAGTGTTGAATTTATTGGTGATAATAATATTAATATTACTCCTTACTTAGAAAATAATATTGATATTGGAATTATGTCATATACTATTTCTAAACCAACATTAACAGCAGAAGAACTTGTATATTATAATGGTATAGTTGGTAATATTTATGATGCTATAACTTCATCATCAGAAGAAGGAGATTATTACTATACTACAGGTACTCAGTACATTAAGTTTACTACAACTAATTTTAATACTTTATGGGATGCTAATAATGATACTCCTTATACAGATACTCGGGCACAAAGAGGAGAATCTGTTACAGATGCCTTTGGAGCAATTACTGTATATAAATCTAATCAAAATGAACCTACTTATTTAGAGGCTAATAATGGTAGATATATAATCCCAGTATCTGGTGGTAATGGTGAGGCTGATTTCCCATTAGGTTATCATGTAAATTATGAAATTGGTTCTGAAGTACAAACTCAATATTTATTACCTGTATATTTACTTACTAGTGAAGATGGTGGAGTACCTATTACAGTTGAATTAATTGATGAAGAAACTGGTGATAGTGTAGAAATTTGTGATTATAATTATTCTGAACCTGATACCTCAATGGTATTATCTAAAGAAGGCATGTATATAATTACCCCAGTAATTTCTCCAGAATATAATTCAAGTGAATCAAGTGAACAAGAAACTGGTACAATTTCTATTTCTAAGAACTTAATTCTCAAACTTACTTGGTCATCAGCACCTCAAGATACTGAAGGTTTAATTGTTTTAAAACCTGAAGTAATTAATGGAATTAATGCTAATCTTGAGCAAATATCATTAAGTTCAGTACTTGATAGAATTTCAGAATTAATTAGTAATTCTGATAAGTATGTTAAACCTTATTATGTATATAGACCAGACCAGGATTTAGCTATTCAAGATGAAAATATTATGAATCCAAATATTTTCTGGGATAAAAATAATGTTGCTAATATTATTACTATTCCTCAAATAGATTTAGATAATTCTGACTTTGCTATTACTAAGTCAATGTTAATTAGAAATAAAAATAAATAAGAGGTGTTGTTATGATAGATGTAATTAAACAAACGCCAATTGAATATAGTAAACAATCTAGAGACTACCAAACAATCGCTAGATTGTTTACTGCAATATACAATATGACAAAAATGTATATTGACGATATGAATGTTTGGGAAAATAACATTGATAATAAATTAACTACTCTTAGAGCAAGAACTTTAAACTTTGTTCCTAATCACTCATGGGACTTAGATGACCTTGATGCTGTTATTTCTTACTTCAAATATATTATGAGAAGAAAGGGTACAATCCAGGCTCTTGAATTCTGTCTCACAGTATTAATGAGAATGAGAAAATTAGACGGTGTTATAAGTGAAGAAACTGGTACTCTAGAAATAGATGGTAATATGATTATAGTTAAAATACCTAGACCTTTAGCTAGTGTAGGTGTTGTAGATGATTTATTTAGTTATCTTATTCCAGCAGGGATGACTTACAGAATTATTGAATATAGAGAATCTGATTTAGGAAATAATAATGTTACAAAGATGGTTATTTCTGATGAAGTAGAAAATAAGGAAATTTATAAAGATTATCAAATGGGTATTTACTTAGGTGAAACTTCAGAAGATGATTCTAAGAATCAAGGTAAAACATTATATAAGAATGCTATTTGGGGTAGCAATGATGTGGTAGAGGACTAATTATGAAAGAAAGAACAATTAAAGCTAAAGAAAAAACTTCATTCTATTCTGGTGAAGCTACTATTACTTTAAAGCATGGTAAGAAAACTTATAAGGTAATTAAACAACACAATACTGGTACTGTTGAATTATTTACCTATATGTTAAGATGCATGGTTGGTGGTTCTTTACCAGAAAAGAGACCTGCATTATTATATTTATCTACAGGTGAAGGTAGTTCTTCAAGACCTATTTTATCATTCCCTATTTTATATGAGGGTACTACAAATATTACTACCGGTACTTCATCTGCTAGTGTAAGTTATACATTTTTAATCCCAGATACATTTTTACCAGAATCTTTTTCAATAGATGGTTTTAGAATTAATTCTTTAGATTCAAGTGGTTATGATAATGGGGTTTATGCTTTAGTAGATTTTGACGCCCCAGTAAATATTGAGTCAAATACAAATTTATATATTACATGAAAAGTTACAATAAGTAATTTAGGTACTTCAATAGAAGAAGATATTGTTTAATAAGGAGAGTAGGATATGGCAGAGATAGTTAGTAAAAGTCAAGTAAGAGGCTTTTTCCCATCAGCACTAAGTAAAGATGAAAGTAAATTTACATCTGAAAAGAATATTACTGGAATTATTAAATCAGTAGTAGATAATGCTAGTTATATTATAAGTTATAATCAACCTACTTGTGAATTTGTTATAAATGGTTATTATTTTAAATTAGATTTACCTCAAGGTTATTCTAATCAATGGGCATATATTATAACAGATTCATCTAATAGATTAATTGGTTATGATATAGGGAATAGTACTGTTACTACCGAAATATATTCAGAAGGTGATACGCCAGAATTTAGAGGTGTAATATTTAGCTCTAGTGGTAGTGAGAATTTTATTACTCAGGGTTACGAACAATTTAAACTTCAATTAATAAAAGATGGAGTAATTAATCACGATGCTTTTAGGAAATTTAATTATTCTTCAATACCTGAAGCTATTAATATTTACATACCTAATAACCCTAATCCTATTTCAGGCCAAGGTGTTGCTGATGCTTTAAGCGCTTTATCTGCTTCTAATCCTAGTGGTTCAGGATTTATTTCTTCTATTTCTCAGGAAAATGGTTTAATATCAACTACAAGAACAGCATTTAGTGTTTCAAATTCTATTACTTCTGGTACGAGTTCTGCTGGGCCAAAGGTATCAACTACTGTAAATGGTGCATCTAGTACTGCTCAGGAAATAAATAAAGCTAGCACTAGTATATTTGGTGTTACTAAATTATCTTCAAATACCTCAAGTACTGCAACAGATGTAGCTGCTACACCTAAAATGATTAGCGACATCAAATCTAGCTTAGAAAGTAGAATTTCAACTCTTGAAACTAGTGTTTCTGGAGATGGTAGTAGTATTTCAAATTTAAATGATAGGGTTACTACTATTGAAAATAACTATTTTGCTAAGCCAGGTGGTACAGCTGTAGCAGGTTATGTAATTAAAAAATATTCAGAAACTACAAATTATGGTTGAGACACAGTGGGAGCAATAGTTGTCAGCGCAGCTGTTGACGGTGATAATGGTAAGAGAAATGGTTCAAATATTACTAATGGTAATGTAAGACTTAATTTACACGATAATCATAATGTTTTAAGTTCTACTAATATTATTGGTAGTGGTATTGTTTCTGTTACAGGAAATAATGGTATTATAACAATAAATGCACCTAGTCCAAATATACCTACAGTTAATAATTCTACAATAACTATTCAAACAAATGGTACTAGCGCAGGTAATTTTACTACTAATGCTTCTTCTAATAAAACTATAAATATCACTTTCCCTAAAATTACTTATGGTGATACTTTACCATCAAATTCAGATGGTAGTAACGGTGATGTATTTATCCTCATTTAGGATATAAATACTGTGTGTATTTATTTTATATATAGGTGAACATCTGCAGGTGTTCACTTTTTTTAGTTTATTTTTCATTAATCATGTTGTATAATATATATGATGGAGGATGACAAATGGAAGATAAAACACCTACAATCGTATGCCCTATTTGTGGACAAGTTTATCACCCAGCTGAAATATTTATACCGAAGGAATTCTTTGGGGACCCTAAAGAAATTATCAGAACAACCTCAGGTAAAATAGATTTCATCACTGGTAAAGATATGTGCTTAGATGAAACTTATATTTGTGATAATTGTTTAACACCATTAACTATTCACGCTAATTTAAGCTTTACTATAACTCCTTCTACAGATAAGAATTTTAGTGAAGATTATGTTTCATCTTATAAGAAATTGGAGAAATTAAGACTAGAAGAAACTTCTTTATTTGATGATTAATATTGTTGAACAGGACAGTGTTAAAGCTGTTGGTAAAACTTCTTTATTTATCTATTCAGATTATAATCAAAAAGTTATAGATATAATAAGAGGTTGTGGTAATTGTATTTATCATAAAAATATCAAGGCTTGGGAGTCACCAATCTCGAACCTTGCTTTTTTAATAGACAATTTAACGTTTATAGATAATATACGAATAATGCCTATAGTAGATAAAGAAGAAGATAAACTAAAATTAACTCAACAATATAAAACAAAACCTTTCGAATATCAAAAAGAAGGCATAGAGTGGTTAATAAATCACCCTAATTCTCTTTTATTAGATGCTCCAGGTCTAGGTAAATCTATTCAAGTTATTTATACTGCAGAAGAATTAAAGAAACAAAAAGAAATTGAACACTGCTTGATTATCTGTGGTATTAATACTCTAAAAAATAACTGGAAGAAAGAAATTCAAAAACACTCAGATTTAGACTGTATTATAATAGGTGAAAAAATAAACAGCAAAGGTAAAATAACCTATGCATCTATTAAAGAACGTGCGGAACAACTTTATAACCCTATTAAAGAATTCTTTATAATTATAAATATAGAGAGCTTAAGAAATAATACAGTCATAGATGCTATTAAAAATAGTAAGAATAATTTTGATATGATAGCTTTTGATGAGTGTCATAAGGCCAAATCACCTAGTTCAGACCAAGGTAAGAATTTATTAAAATTAGCTAAGGTTGGTAAATACCATTATGGGTTAACAGGTACAGTTCTTGTTAATAGCCCATTAGATGCTTTTGTACCATTAAAGTTTATAGGTGAAGAAAAATCTACTTATACTAATTTTAAACGGTATTATTGTATTTACCAAAGTATTTTTGGCCATTTACAAATAGCTGGTTATAAGAATATAGAAGTTCTAAAGAATGAACTCAATAATTGTTCTCTCAGAAGAACAAAGGACCTTTTAGATTTACCGCCTAAGGTTATAGTACCTGAATATATAGACTTACCTGAGGCACATAATAAGTTCTATGAAGATTTACGGAAAGGTATTACTGAAGAAGCGGATAGAATAAATATAAAAACTACTTCACTTTTAGGTTTAGTAACAAGATTAAGAGAGGCAGCTACTTGCCCTACGATGATTTCTACTAAAGATTTTGGTAACGCTAAAATAGAAAGAGCTTGTGACTTAGTTGAAGAGATTTGCTCCAACAATGAGAAGATAGTAATATTCTCAACATTTAAAGAACCGCTTTATATTCTATATGGTTTATTGAAGAAATATAACCCTTTATTGTGTACTGGTGACCAACCTGAGGAAGAAATAAATGCTAGTATTGAAAATTTTCAAAATAAAGATGAAAATAAAGTAATGCTGTGTACGACCTCAAAAATGGGTACGGGAATTACATTAACTCGGGCAAGTTATGAAATATTCCTAGACTGCCCTTGGACTCCAGCAGAATTTGAACAATGCTGTGATAGGTGCTATAGAATAGGTACTAATAGACCAGTAATAATTTATAATTTAATAGCAAGAAATACTATTGATGAGCGTATACAAGGAATACTTGAACGAAAGAAAGGTATTTCCGATTATATGATAGATAATAAACTATCAGAAGATGAAGAGTTACAATATTTATTAGGTCTTAGAACTGAGTTGTAAATTAGTTTACAACTCTTTTTTTATGTAGTATAATTATATTGTAAAAATAGAAAGGATTTTAGTATGAAGATTACTATTGCAGGTACAGGTTACGTAGGGTTATCTTTAGGTGTTTTATTGGCTCAGAATCATGAAGTCAAAGCTTTAGACATTATTGAAGAAAAAGTTAATATGATTAATAAAGGTATCTCTCCAATTAAGGAACCTATTCTTGAAGAAATGTTAAGAAGTGGTAAACTTAATTTAAAGGCTACAACTGATAAAGAATACGCTTATACTGGTGCTGAACTTATAATCGTAGCTACACCTACAAACTATAGAGAAGTAGCAAAGTATTTCGATACTTCTTCTATTGATGATGTGGTTAAAAATGCGCTCAGATATTGCCCAAAAGCTAATATAGTAGTAAAGTCTACAGTCCCAGTTGGTTTTGTAGAAAGCATGAGAAAGAAGTATAATATTTCTAATATTTATTTCTCACCTGAGTTCTTAAGAGAAGGTAAATCAGTATATGATAACTTGCACCCATCAAGAATTATTGTTGGTGATACAGGTGAAGTAGGTAAAATGTTCTCAGAACTTTTACTTGAGTGTTCTCTCGATAAAGATGTCCCAGTTATTTTAATGGGTCCAACTGAAGCAGAAGCTGTAAAGTTATTTGCTAATACTTATCTAGCTATGAGAGTTGCTTATTTCAACGAATTAGATATGTATGCTGAAAAAGTTGGTTTAAACACAGAGAGTATTATTAAGGGTATTAGTTATGACCCGAGAATTGGAAATTATTATAATAACCCTTCATTTGGTTATTCTGGTTATTGTTTACCAAAAGATAGTAAACAGTTATTGGCTAACTTTGAATTAAATGAAGTACCACATGATATTGTTGAAGCTATTGTTAAGTCTAATGTAAGCAGAGCTGATTTTATTGCTGAACAGATTAAAGCTAAAAAGCCAGAAACAGTTGGTATTTATAGATTAATTATGAAAGCTGACTCAGATAACTTCAGAGAAGCTGCTATTATTAATATTGTTAATAGGTTAAACTGCAGAGTTATTATTTACGAACCTACTTTAGATGGTAAGTTATATAAGAACTATGAACTTGTTAATAATTTAGAAGTATTCAGTAAAGAATCTGATATTATCTTAGCTAATAGAATGACTGAAGAGTTAACACAGTATAAAAATAAAGTTTATACTAGAGATATTTTTGGAGATAATTAATGAAAACAATTGTTGTTACAGGT
>Ga0265299_10003684_pt1 | contig 14805 bp, 11 predicted proteins | sample AusTroGonzalo_MG_4_FD_193485 | JGI IMG/M metagenome (GOLD analysis project Ga0265299, IMG submission 193485) | Bovine rumen microbial communities from tropical cattle in Woodstock, Queensland, Australia - Gonzalo_02 | ecosystem: Host-associated > Mammals > Digestive system > Stomach > Rumen ... | reverse complement strand
TGGTTATACATTATTACAATGCTTATATACATTCTTGATTGGCGCGATGCTCGCGATAGTCATGATTAAAAGTCATAACATTTGGTTATGTATATTAATACATGCCATATTTGATTTTGGCGGCTTATTAATTATTCATATCGGTTCAGGAAATCCATGGGATACAACTTTCTGGATTCTCACTATTGTGAGCGGTGTACTTTGCGCTGGCCACGTGATATTTAGTTTGATAAAATTGGAAAAAGATTATGTATCCAGATGAGTTATTTCACTTTTTAGGCGTTTCAATAGATTTATATACGATTTGTTTTGTCGTTGGTATTATCGCTTGCCTAGTCTACACAATTATTGCAATGAAAGTATGTGGTTATTCCTCTAGTGCTTCTGATACAGTCATTATTATCGGTATACTCGCTATTTTAATTGGATTATTATCTGCCTTCTTGTTCCAGGCTTTCTATAATTACCTTGCTAATCCAAGTGGTGGATTAAAATTTGAAGGTATGACTTTTATCGGTGGTCTTATCGGAGGCATTATTGCATTTATCGCTATTTACTTAATCTTTGTTTATGGCATTAATCCACATCTTAAAGATGGTAATTTCTTTAAAGTAAACATGAATAAAGGCATCTGGTTTTTAGTAAGAATTGCCCCAATATCCATTACCATCGCCCATGGTTTTGGTAGAATCGGTTGTTTATTCGCTGGATGTTGCCATGGAAAAGTGACCGAAGAATGGTATGGCATATGGAACGCCACTGTAGGCGCTAAAACAGTACCTATTCCACTATACGAAGCCATCTTCTTATTTGTGTTAAGCGCAGTCATGATTCTATTACTATTTAAGTTCCGTTCTAAAGACACAATGGCGATCTATTTAGTTAGCTATGGCATTTGGAGATTTATTATTGAATTCTTCAGAGATGATTATCGTGGTGATTTCATCCCTGGCTTAAGCCCATCACAGTTCTGGTCCATTATAATGATCATCGCCGGAGTGATTGTATTCTTCATTTATCGATATTTCGATAAAATAATTGAATATAATAAAGCTAAAGAGGAACAAGAAAAGGTCGGATAAACCGACCTTTTAAATAATTCATTATTTAAGCTATTTTTGGAAATATAACTTATGAGCGTAACCAACAGGTTCTTCAGTGACATTAATTCCTAAGGCATTCAATGTTCTTAAGTCTGCATCAGAGAGGATACAAGAACAATGTGCCTCTGAACCTTTTAATTTTGGTAATTGCTTTAGGGCTAATTCCGCAAGAGGGTTACTGCTTGCTTGAATCGCTAAGGCAATTAAAATCTCTTCAGAACGAATGCGTGGGTTTTCTTTTTTAAGTGGACCAGTCTTCAAATCTGAAATAGGAGCGACCACGTGTGGTGAAATAAGGTGGATATGGTCATCAATTTTACCTAACATTTTTAGGGTGTTAAGAAGCATTGCCGCGGGAGCGCCTAATAAGACTGAGCGCTTACCGGTAATGATTTTGCCGTTCGGTAATTGAATGGCCACCACCCTTTCTTTGCATTTCTTAGCTTTTTCTAAACAAGCATTTACAACTGGTCGATCTTCAATCGTCACACCAACTGCGCCCATTAAAGCTTCTTCTTTAACAATTGTGTCATCGTTAAATTTGCCCAGGAATACATTCTTCTTAGCTTGATAGTAACGACGAATGATTTCTTGTTTGCTTGCTGCACATGCCGCTGCATCATTAACAATCGCAAATCCTACCATATTAACGCCCATATCGGTTGGGGATTTATATGGAGATGAGCCATAAATCTTTTCGAATATTGTTTTTAAAAGTGGGAATGTTTCAATATCTCTATTGTAGTTAGTAGCGGTTTTGCCATACGCTGCGAGGTGGTATGGGTCAATCATATTGACATCCGCTAAGTCAACTGTCGCCGCTTCATAGGCTAAATTAACAGGGTGTTCCAAAGGAAGATTCCACACTGGAAATGTTTCATATTTGGCGTAACCTGATTTAATACCTTTTTCCATATCATGGTAAAGCTGTGATAAACAAACCGCCATCTTACCACTACCAGGACCTGGCGCAGTCACAACGATTAATGATTTAGTGGTTTCGACATAGTCGTTTCTTTGGAAACCATCGCTACCGAAAACAGAAACAAGATTTTGTGGATACCCAACAATACGATAATGTTTATAAACTTTAATGCCGTTTTTACGTAGTTTTAACGCGAATTGTTTAACAGTGGGATTATCTTCGTAGAAGCAAAGAACAACGCTAGAAACATATAAGCCTGCGGCTTGATAAGCATCAATTAATCTTTCGACTTCTGATTCATAAGTAATGCCTAAGTCATTACGCACTTTATTAAATTTGATGTCGTCAGCGTTGACCGCCATAACGATTTCCGCATCATCTTTTAATGTTAATAGCATTTGGAGTTTTGAATCTGGCTCAAAACCAGGTAAAACTCTTGAAGCGTGGAAGTCATCAAAAAGCTTGCCACCAAATTCAAGATAAAGTTTGCCACCAAAAGATTTAATGCGCTTTAAAATCTCTTGTCTTTGGACTTTTAAATATTTGTTATTATCGAAGGCTAATTTCTTTTTATTCGTCGGCATAGTTATCAAAGTATCCTTGGATTAAAACCACAGGAGTACCTTTATCACCAGAACCACTTGTTAAGTCACAAAGTGAACCTAATAAATCGGTAATTTGTCTTGGGGTTGTGCCTTCGGAAACCATGTTACCCACAAGATCTTTTTCCTTGGCCTTAATATCTTCTTTAATTGCGTCCGCTAATTCTTTGCCTTTTAAACCTTTGTAAGCATTATCAGCGAGGTATTTTAATTTGAGTTCGTTTGGTGTGCCTTTTAAGCCTGGGGTAAAGAATGGGGAAACGACTGGATCGGCTAATTCCCAAATCTTACCTTGTGGATCTTTAAATGCACCATCGCCATAAACCATGACTTCGATGTGTTTGCCAGTTTTTTCTAATAATAACTTTTGCACTAATTCCACGAGTGGTTGACCATCTCTTGGGAATAATTTCACCGTTTCTTCAGTGGCTTTATTAGAACCTAGTAAACCGTATTTTTCATTGTAACCAGAGCCATTGACTGGGGCGGTCATAATATCATCAAGAGCCAAAACTAATTCAGCACCTTTATCTTTTAATAAACGTTTTGAGGCGAAGCGTGTATGAATATCGCAAGTTAAAACCTTCTTTGTATAGGCTAAAATTGCATCCGCGCGATTAGCAAAAATCACTTCAACATCTGCGCCTTGTTCTTTAATGAGTTTTACATAGTAATCGACATAATCGACACCTGTAAATTCATGAACTCTATAGCCAAATAATTCTCTATATTTTTCTAAACTTAAAACATCGCTATATGGATTAATACCGGCTTCATAAACTTGATCAGCGGTAATTAAAGCATTACCGACTTCATCACTCGGATAAGAAAGCATTAAATAGACTTTCTTCACACCTTTAGCGATACCTTTAAGTAAAATAGCAAATCTATTTCTACTTAAGATAGGAAAAATGACCGCTACTTCGTCACCACCGGTTTTCTTTCTGATATCGTCAGCAATATTATCTACCGAGGCATAATTACCTTGGCAACGAGCGACGATACTTTCGGTGATTGCGACAACATCGCGATCATGGAACTTAAATCCTTCATTTTCTGCGGCTTTTAAAACTGAGTCGACAACAATATTGGCAATATCGTCACCAGTTTTTAATACAGGAAGCCTAATCCCTCGAGAAGTTACACCCACACATCTCATAAATAATTTCTCCTTTATTTTTTATCCTTTCTGATTTTGGTAAGGATATTTCTAGCAATGTAGACACCACACGCTCCGGCTTGGGCTAATCCTCTGGTTAATCCCGCACCATCGCCACCGACATATAAATTTTTAATATCTTTAACTTCAAGTTTCTTATCAATTTCAGGGTGTGCACTATAATATTTAGCTTCCACACCATAAAGTAATGTATGTTCAGTAGCGATACCAGGAGTGATATGATCTAAGACTTGAATCATTTCGATAATCGCTTGCATGGTTTTTTGTGGCAAACATAAGGCCAAATCGCCTGGTACAGCCTCTTTTAAGGTTGGCCTAACGAATCCTTCATTAATGCGCTTAACCGTGCTACGTCTGCCTTGTTTTATATCGCCATAGCGTTGTACGAGTACTGAGCCACACGCTAATTGATTGGCTAAAGAAGAGACTTTTAAAGCGTATTCATTTGGCTTTTTAAATGGTTCTTCAAAGTGATGAGTCACGAGTAAAGCGAAGTTAGTGTTTTCACTAGAAAGTTTTGGGTCATTATAGGAGTGACCATTAACATTAACAACACCTTGATAGTTTTCCATAACGACATGCCCACCTGGGTTAGAGCAGAATGTTCTCACAGTGCTACCAGTGCTTGCTTTATATAAGAACTTACCTTCATATAAGTTTTTATTAATTTCTTCCATGACTAAATTAGGGCATTCGACACGCACACCAATGTCAACTTGGTTTTGGGTCATTTCAACGCCTAATTTTTCAAATAAGTTAGTTAACCATTGACTACCTTCTCTACCAACAGCGAGTAAAACATATTCCGCTTCGATGGTTTCATCTTTATCGGTGATAACACCTTTAATTTCTCCATCTTTAACAATGATATCTTTAACGGCTGTAGAGAAAGAGCAATCAATCTTGTCTTTTAAATCGAAATATATTCTAGTTAAGATTTTTAAGTTTTCTTCAGTACCTAAATGTCTAACTTTACTATGTAAAAGTTTAAGACCCACTGACATCGCTCTTCTTTCAATATCTCTTACTTCAGGAGTAAATGGGTCGGTAATAACTGGAGTGGCGCCATATTTTAAGTTGATTTCATCGACATAATGAATGAGTTTCATCAAATCATCTTGGTCGATGTAATCTTGCAACCAGCCACCGAATTCGGAAGTAATGTTAAATTTGCCGTCAGAATAAGCACCCGCTCCACCAAAACCATTAGTGATCGAGCAAGCAGGATAGCATTCTTGATAGCCTTTAACGTTCTTTGGGCATCTAGTTAATTTATGTTCTAAAATTGGGCAATGTCTTTTTTCGATAGAGAGACCTTTGTCGATAAGCATTACTTTGAGTTCAGGATTCTTTTTGACTAATTCATAAGCACAAAAGTATCCACTTGGACCCGCGCCAACAATCACGACATCGTATTTCATAGGTATCTCCTTTAAGCTTTTCCGAAATAGGAAAAACACACTATGAAATTATACATTATGCACGCGTAGATGTGAATAATTTTCTATGTCAATTTTAGTGGAAAAAGAAAAGAAAAAGCGATCCATTTAGGACCGCTTTTATTTATTTGCTTTATTGATTTATTAATAGTTCTCGTCAATCCATTTGGCTAAGACTGGTGCTAAGCTAACAATGGAAACAACATCTTCTTCTTGTGGAATAGAATCGCTAATAGCGATATCTAAGATGCCACATCTATATAATTTTGCGAGAGCGTTCTTGGAAAAGATACCATGACATGCACAGATTAAGATACCTTTGGCTTCATTTTTAAGAAGTTCTTTACTCGCAGCAATAATCGTGCCACCAGTATCGATGATATCATCAATCATTAAACAGTACTTTCCTGCAACTGGTTCACCTTTAATATTGGTAATAACCGCTTTATTTGGTTCGGGACGGTATTTATTTAAGACTGCGATTGGAATATCACCTAACGCTTTTGATAAATGTTTAGCTCTTTCTAAACCACCTTTGTCAGGAGAAACGATGACAATATCTTCTAGAGAGATTCTAAATTTTTTAATGCGTTCACGGTAATATTTAGCAAAGACGGATGATGAATATAGTTCTTTGCATTCCATTCCTTCAAAGAATGGTTCCATCGCACCACTATGGTAATCAACAGAGATAACTCTATTACATCCTGCCGCTTTTAAGCAGTTAGCGACGAGTTTCGCACTGATAGGATCACCAAAGTCAATGGTTCTATCTTGTCTCACGTATCCGAAATAAGGAATAATCGCGGTAATAGTTCTAGCTTCACCTCTATGACAAGCATCGATGAAGATTAATAGCTCCATCAATTTGTCATTAACTGGTTGACATGTTGAGTGGATGACAATGACATCTTTATTTTTGACATCAATGTCTGGGCAGGGGCGGGCAAAAATTTCGTTGTCTGCGAATCTCCTCACGATTGCGCAACTCTTTTTCATGCCCAATTCTTCGCACACCTTGTTAGTCAATTCTTCGCAAGATGTCAAAGAGAACAAAACTGTTTTTTCTTTGTTTTTCATGACTTTCTTTCCCTCTTTCAACTGAAAGGAATTAAATTTTTAAAGTTTAGAAATTAAATAATTGGACGGTCTTCTGTTGTGCCGTTGGTAGTACCGAATGTACGGTCACCACAATCGCCTAAACCTGGGCAGATATAAGCATTTTCATTTAAGCAACGGTCAAGAGCACCGATGTAAAGTGGAATTTCTGGGAAATTTTCGCAGAATTTTTTAACACCTTCTGGCGCAGCGATAATGCAGAGGAAGGTAATTCTCTTAGCACCATGTTTTTTAAGCATTTTAACCGCATCAATAGCGGAGCCGCCTGTGGCGAGCATTGGGTCGACTAAGTAGACATCTTTTTCTGAAATATCAGCTGGTAATTTGCAGTAATATTCCACTGGTTGTTTAGTTTTTTCATCACGGTATAAACCGATATGACCACATGTACAACCTGGTAATAAGTCAAGTAGACCATCTGCCATGCCTAATCCCGCACGTAAGATTGGGACAAAACATAGTTGTTTACGTTTGACAACTGGTTGCACTGTCTTTTCAATTGGTGTTTCAATTTCCACCATGGCAGTGTCGACATTTCTTAATGCTTCATAGCCCTCTAAAATAGAGATTTCTTTGACGAGCATTTTGAATTCACTTGTCTTAGTGGTTTTGTCTCTAAGTTTTGTAATCTTGTGTGTGATTAGTGGATGGTCAAGAATTTTGACGTTTGGGTATTCTTCAAAAGCCATTATTTATTCCTCAACTTTTTCTTCAGCTGGTTTAACAGCTGTATCGTTAGCTTGTTCTTTATCTTTTCTTAAGTTAACGACTACGTTAACAATTATACCAAGGATTAAGGCACAAGCAACTTCTGTTAATGTAATTTCACCAGCGCTGTTTGGTAAAACAAACTTCATAGCGAAACCACCAACACCAGCGATTAAGATGACGGAAACAACGAATAAGTTTCTATTGTCACCAAGATCAACGTTTTGAATCATCTTTAAGCCAGAGACAGCGATGAAGCCGTATAAAGCAATACACACGCCACCCATAACTGGGGTTGGAATAGAAGCGAGTAATGTAGAGAATGGTAAGAAGAAGCTGAGCACGATAGCCATACAAGCTGTGGCCCAAATTGTTCTAATAGAAGCGTTACCAGAAATAGCAACGCAACCAACGGATTCACCATATGTGGTATTGCAAGCACCACCGAAGAAGGCACCAGCCATTGAGCCAACACCATCACCAAGGAGTGTTCTGTGTAAACCTGGTTCTTCTAATAAATCTCTACCGATGATGGAACTTAAATTCTTGTGGTCGGCAATGTGTTCGGCAAAGACGACGAACGCGACTGGAATATAAGCAACAGCAATTGTGCCTAAATAAGCACCAAAGTTAGAGAAGTCACTACCATCAGAGAAGGAACCAAAAGCTTTGATGAAGGTGAATTCTGGGCACCAACCACCAACGAATTTATCCCAACCAGCATTTTGGAAAATACCGAAGTCGATAATCTTTAAAGCGTCTTTTTCAACACCATAGCCGATACCTGTAATTGCTAAAGCAACAAGGTAACCAGCACCGATACCAACGACGAATGGGATTAATCTTAAGAAGCCTTTTGGTTTGCTGAAGACGGATGTAACGATAACTGTAAATAATGTAACAAGACCAACAATGATACACATCGAAACGTGCAAGTTGATTTCACCACCACTGGCGGCAAAAGCACCGGTATCACTATAACCAAATGTATTAGCGACAGCGTTAGCGGATAAGCTTAAGCCGATGATTGCGACTGTTGGACCAATAACAACGGCAGGCATTAATTTGGAAATCCAATTTGTGCCGCAGAATTTGCAAACTAAAGATAAAATAACATAAACCAAACCAGCAAAAACCGCACCGATGATGAGACCGAGATATCCAATGCTCATTGATGCAGCACCCGCGAAGGCGGCAAACATACTTCCTAAGAAAGCGAATGAACTTCCTAAGAAGACTGGTGATTTAGATTTTGTGAAAAGTAAATAGACAATTGTACCAACACCTGCACCGAATAATGCAGCGGAAGTACTCATACCATTGCCAACGATCATTGGGACCGCAATGGTAGCAGCCATAATAGCTAATAATTGTTGTAATGCGAAGACAACAGTTTTTCCCCAACTTGGCTTGTCTTCTACATCGTAGATAAGATTGTTCTTTGCCATATTGTTTCTCCTTTCTAGCAAAAAAAATCACCCGATAGCAAGGGTGACTACAAACAGATAGAACTAGCGACAGAGAGACTAAATTGAGGGAAGAAACCCCCTATAGCAACGGGATTCTTCACTTTTTTACACATCTTCTCCATAGCAATTCTTTGCCTAAAAGATTATCAAATACACACATACATTGCAAAGCATTTTTTTATTTTTTTAAACTAGTCAAACATAATCGCATTTTTGTCAAAAGATAGTCTTATTTTCTTTTTAAAAAACTAGTTTATAAACAAGCGTTTCAAGACTATAATTGATATCGTAAAGATGCTAACAGCTATATAATTTTACCTTTTTGATTAATCACGAGAAGATTCATTTTAAAACGCATCTTGTTAATGTCATTAGAATAAAAACACTAGTTTTTTATAGTTGTTATCTCTTTTTGCATAATTGTGAAGGAGATTTTTTATGGGCTTTCTTGATATTGGAAAAGAAATATTAAACATCACAGAAACTGAAAAAGGTGATAAAGCATTTAAATCAACCGGAAATGAATGCTTAGATTTCTTTTATTTAGTAGGTGGCAAAAGATATGATGTTGGAGAAGCACTCAAATTATTTTTCAAGGCATATCTATCCGACCCCGTAACCGCTTTAAAATTGCTTCTTTTTGTTAGAGACATTAAAGGTGGTTTAGGTGAGAGAAATCTCTTTAGAAATATTTTCTATAACTTAGCAAAATATGAGCCTCAAAAAGCCCGATTGATTTTGACATATATCATCAAGTATGGTCGTTATGATGACTTATTTTGTGTCATTGGAACTCCTCTTGAAGATGAGATGATCTCATTAATCGACGAACAATTAAAACAAGACATCGAGAACAAAAAGGCTGAAAAGCCAATTAGTTTGCTCGCTAAATGGCTCCCATCTATCAACACCAGCAACAAAGAAGCAAGACTATTGGCTCTATATCTCATCGAAAAGCTCCATATGTCAAAAATGGAATATCGTAAAACCCTATCCTTTTTGAGAAAAGGACTTATCATTGAAAACAATTTAAGAGAAAAGGATTATAGTTTTGATTATTCTTCTGTCCCATCAGCGGCAATGAATAACTACCGCAAAGCGTTTGAAAGAAATGATAAAGAACGTTTTGATGCTTATATAGAAAACGTCAGCAAAGGTGAATCAGAAATGAATGTCGAAACATTAGACATTGTCAATTTCGTTAAAAGAGCGGGTGTCGCTATGGATAAATCCGAAAAGAGTGATTATTATGAAGCCACATGGAAACAATTAGTGGAAGAAAGCACATTCAACACTAGAACAATTGTGGTGAGAGACGGCTCTGGATCAATGTATTGGGGTGGCATTGGCAAAATAATGCCTATTTATATCGCTAATGCTTTAACTCTTCTCACCGCAGCACGTCTTAAAGGTGAATTTGCTAACAAATTTATCACTTTCTCTAGCGAGCCAGAAATAGTCGACTTATCAAAAAAGCCAGAATTATTCCAAAAATTACAGTATTTAAAGACATTAAACGATTGCAGCACTACCAATATCCAAAGTGTTTATCAATTAATTGTTGATATTTATAAACATCCGAGCTTTAAACCAGAAGATGCAATTGACCAAATTATGATCGTTTCTGATATGGAATTTGATGAATTGCGTGGCCACACTATCGGTGATTTTAGGAAAAGCACTTTTGAAATCTTTAAAGACGATTTGCATGACCAAGCTATCGACGAACCAAAGAAAAGTACTTTTGAATTCTTTAAGGATGAATTCGCGAATATTGGCTATAAAATGCCGGAAGTTATTTTCTGGAATGTTGACGCTAGGGGCGTAAAAGTTCCTGTTTCTCAAACCGAAGAAGGTGTCAAATTAATTTCAGGTAGCAATAAAAACGTTATTGATATGGTTTTAAATACCGCATCGATTAACCCGCTTGATTTCATGTTTAAAGCATTAAGCCGCTATGCGTTTATCGATGAATTGGTCAAAAATAATAAATAAAAAAGAGGTCTTATAAAATGAACAAAAAAGAAGAAGTTATCGCGTTAGCGGATCAATATATCAAGGACGTGCCTGGTTTTCCAAAGCCCGGAATTATTTTTAAGGATGTGACTCCGGTTTTTGAAAGCCCAGAATACTTACAAAAAGTGTTCGACGCTATGCTCGAAGAATTAGAAGTAAACAATATTCAATTCGATAAAATCATTTGTCCAGAAGCCAGAGGCTTTTTATTCGGACCAACACTCGGATTATTAACTAAGAAAGGTGTTGTAATCGCTAGAAAACCTGGCAAATTACCAAGACCAGGATATTGTGTTTCTTACAATTTGGAATACGGCACCGCTACTCTTGTTGTTTCTGAAGATTCCATTAAACCTGGCGATAGATTATTAGTGGTCGATGACTTATTAGCGACAGGCGGATCCGCCAAAGCGTTATGCGAATTAGTGGAAAGAAGTGGCGGCGTTGTTGCGGGCGTTATGTTCTATGTCGAATTAACACCATTGAACGGTCGAAAATTACTCGAAAAATATCCAGTTTTATCCATCGTTCCAGTCGAAGCATATTAATTTTTTAGAAACATTTTTAAGAATTTGTCGCGTGTATATCCTTGATTAAATATAACGCGCGACTTTTCATTTTTATTAATAATAAATTTTTCTTTTTTGGGGTTGTTTTTTATTATTAATTGCATAATAATTAAGTTGTCAATGGATGCGTTCTATTGACTTCGTATAATTCCCTGATTGGAGGGAAGTCTCTACGCTAGACCGTAATCTAGTACTACGAATAATTAATAGCGAAATTACCGTTCGTGTGTTTCGTCATTGATTCAAAAGTAGAGGCTTCCAATTAACGGAAGCTCATTTTTATTTTTAAGAAGTATAAGGAGGAGAAAAACAAAAATGAAAAAAAGTTTTATACGCACAATTTCAGTCGCTGCTCTTGGCATCGGTTCATTAGTCACTCTCGCTGCCTGTGGTGGTGTCAAAGCTACTCCATATGAAGTAGGCAAACCAGTCAAAATTGGCTTAATCTGCTTACACGATGACAAATCAACATACGACGCAAACTTCATCAACGCTATTAAAGAAGCTGCTAAAGATTTGGGCAATGATAAAGTCTTGTTAGAAGATGCTTGCATTTTAACAGGTGTTAACGAAGACCAAGCTTGCTTAGATGCTGCTAAAGACTTAGTAAAAAAAGGTTGTAACGTTGTCTTTGCTGACTCTTTCGGTCACCAAGATTATATGTTAGAAGCTGCTAAAAAATGGCCAGAAGTTCAATTCTGCCACGCCACTGGTACAAATGCTAAAACCGCAAAATTAGCTAACTACCACAACGCTTTCGCTTCTATTTATCAAGGTAGATATTTAGCCGGTTATGCTGCTGGTTTAAAATTATCCATTTCTAACGCCGCTGATTTCGATGGTGAAAAAGCTGTCAAAGTCGGTTATGTCGGTGCTTTCCCATATGCCGAAGTTAAATCCGGTTATACTTCTTGGTTCATTGGTTTAAGAAGCGCTCTTTCTGAAGCTAACCTCAACGTTAATAAATTAAGCATGGATGTTGAATTCACCAACTCTTGGTATGATGTCAACAAAGAACAAAGTGCTGCTGAAAAATTAATTAAAGGTGGCGCTATCTTAATTTCTCAACACGCTGACTCCATGGGTGCTCCAGGTGCTTGTGAAAAAGCTGGTATTCCAAACGTTACATATAACATTGAAACCAAAGATCAATGTAAGAACACCTATTTAGCGTACTCCCGTATTAACTGGGCTCCATATTATAAAGCCGTTGTTAACGCTGTCTTTGCTGGTAAAGGTATTGAAGGCGAATCAAATAGCAACTGGACTGGCACATTAGCCTCTGGTTCTGTTGAATACAATGTTAACTGGGATAACATGGGTGAATTAAGCGACGCTGTTGCAGTTGCTGCCGCTCAAGCTAAATTCACTGCTGTTGCCGCTGAAATCGCTGCTGGAACAAGACAAGTCTTCGATTGCGATAACTTCACAGTTAAAGGTCAAAAACTCACTTCCTATAAAGCCGATACAGATGGCGACTTCGTTGGTGAAACAGAAGTTATTGAAAAAGTTAATGGCAAAGATGTCTTCATGGAAAGCAAATATTGCTCCGCTCCATATTTCGATCTCGATATCGATGGCATCAACTTACCACAATAATTAACTAATTTAATTGATTGGACTAGTCGGTAAAAAGCCGGCTAGTCCATTTCTATTTATGGACGCAATAAGATTTGAAAATATTACTAAAGCATTTGGTACTAAAGTAGTAGCCAACCGCGATGTTTCTTTCTCATTAGAAAAAGGGAAGATTTTTTCTATATTAGGGGAAAATGGCAGTGGCAAAACTACCTTAATGAATGTCTTGGTGGGTATTTATAAACAGGATACCGGAAAGATCTATATCAATGAAGAAGAAGTGATGATTAATTCACCACGTGATGCTTATAAATACAAAATTGGTATGATTCATCAGCACTTCAAATTAGTTGATGCTTTTACCGCGACAGAAAATATCTTATTGGGTTTAACTAAAAAAGACTATGAACTCTTTTATAAAGATCAAAAAGCTGAAAGCGATAGATTAATTGCAGAAGTGGAAAAAGAAAATCCTGAAAACAAAGAAGAATTAATTAAACGCTATGAAAAAGAAGCCAAACTCGCTAAAAGATTTAATATCAAAAGCGCCGCTAAAAGGGTGAAGATGATTTGCGAAAAATATGGCTTTGATGTTGATCCTTATCAAAAAGTTTATGAGATGAGCGTTTCGCAAAAACAAACACTAGAAATCGTAAAAGCGCTATACCGTGGCGTTGATATCTTAATTTTAGATGAACCAACTGCGGTTTTAACCCCACAAGAAATTAAACAACTTTTTAATGTTTTACGAAATATGAGAAAACTTGGTAAAACTATTGTTATCATTACTCATAAATTAAATGAAGTGATGGAAATTAGTGACCAAGTTGTCGTTTTAAGAAAAGGCGAATACGTTGGTACAGTCAATACTTCTGAAACAAACGAAAAAGAATTAACCAATATGATGGTCGGTCGTAAAATTGATTTACAAATCAGACGTGTCAAAATGGAAAATGCTCAAGACCGCTTATTTGTAAATAACATTACTTCTGTTAATCTTGATGGCACCACCGCTTTAGATGATGTCTCGTTCGTGTTAAAAGGTGGAGAAATCTTAGGTATTGCTGGCATTTCTGGTTCTGGACAAAAAGAATTATTAGAAGTCATCGCGGGATTAAGATCATATCGAAATGGCGATATTATTTTCCATAATCCTAAAAAAGAAAAGCCAGTGACATTCTTCCATCATAGTGTCAAAAGAATAAAAGCAATGTCCGCTGAAGGATTTTTTCATGATAAAGAAGGCAATCGCCTTGATTTAACTAATAAAACAAATGCTGAAATTATAAAAATGGTCAATGACGAAGAAGTAATCTTCTATGAAGATGAAATCATTGATTTGAAAAATAAAACACCATTAGAAATTAGAGATTTAGGTATTAAATTAAGTTTCGTTCCTGAAGATAGATTAGGCATGGGTTTAGTAGGCTCTATGGATATTACCGACAACATGATGTTAAGAAGTTATCGTAAAGGTAAAGGTTATTTATTCCATAGAGAAAAACCTGCTCAACTCGCCAAAACAATTGTTGAAGAATTAGAAGTTGTCACACCAAGTATTAATACACAGATTAGAAAATTATCTGGTGGTAATATTCAAAAGATTTTAGTAGGAAGAGAAATATCTTCCTCTCCAAAAGTGTTCATGGCGGCTTATCCAGTTCGTGGTTTAGATATTAACTCATCATATTTGATTTATGACCTTTTAAATCAGCAAAAAGAAAAAGGCGTTGCCGTTTTATTCGTTGGTGAAGACTTGGATGTTTTAATGGCGTTATGCGACCGCTTATTAGTAATTAGTCAAGGACGTGTAGCGGGTATTGTCGATCCAAGAGTGGTTTCCAAAGAAGATATTGGCTTATTAATGACAAGTGGAGGTAAATTAAGTGGAGCAAGTAGAGAAGAAAAAACACTTTAGATTACCTTTCTATATCATCAAGAAACTAGATACTTCTAAAAAGGTAATTTGGTTAACAAGAATTGGTGGTTGGTTAGCAGCCTTCTTGTTAGCAGGTATTATTTGCGCAATATTCTCACCTGGTACCTTTGGTACATTCTATAAAGAGATGTTTTTAGGTTGCTTTGACCCCACAGATT
>Ga0265299_10003676_pt1 | contig 14832 bp, 10 predicted proteins | sample AusTroGonzalo_MG_4_FD_193485 | JGI IMG/M metagenome (GOLD analysis project Ga0265299, IMG submission 193485) | Bovine rumen microbial communities from tropical cattle in Woodstock, Queensland, Australia - Gonzalo_02 | ecosystem: Host-associated > Mammals > Digestive system > Stomach > Rumen ... | reverse complement strand
GCAGGCGGATAGTGCGCTGAAGGTGATGCTGGAGTTTGCGGGGAGTGAGGCGGCGGATAGCATGGATGTGTTTGAGGGGCATTATTGCCAGGTGCTGATTGCGGAGCTGCTTTATAAGAATTTCTATAAGCAGAGCAACAGGAAGGAGCTGCTGAAGGCGGTTCGTTATTTTGATTCCATCGATGACGGTTTTTTGGCGGCGCGGGCACATTATATTAATGGTGTGGGGTTTTATGAAAAGGGCGATGTGGTGAATGCTTGCGCGGAATACCTGAAGACCTTGGAGATGATGGAAGCCCATTTTGAAGAGAAGGAATTGGTGGGGCATAAAGCACGATTCTTGGCCTATACCTACAACCGGCTTGGTGACTTGTTTTCGGAACAGTTTATGATGGAATCCGCCATCACTTGTTATGAGAATGCATTGGTCTATTGTAAAATAGAACCCACCTCGCCCATTGGTGTTTCCAACATTCTATATCGAATAGGCAAACAATATGACAAGAAGAATGAGGTGGAAATAGCACAATCCTATTTTAGCGAGGCATTAGAGAACATGGGGGTAACTGACAATATGGTCTATAGGGATATTGTTGCGAGTAAGGCTCTTTGTGACTATCAAATAAATGGAACCGCAAAACAATCCTTGGATGAACTCAACCGTATCCTTTTTCAGGCGAAGACCGAGAATGAACGATTAAACCGATATTTGACCATAGGTGGTATCTTCTTCTATGAAGATAATTATGACTCCGCACTGTATTATTTGGAACCCGTGTTTGAGAATCGTGAGGCTGGATTGCAAGACCAGGCAGCGAATTATTTATACGTTGTATATGAAAAGTTAGGTAACAAGGAACAATTGGACTCCCTTGTCCATTTTATGACAAGCCGCAAGAAACTGGTTGGGGAGAACAAGGCCTTAGTTTCAAGTCTTGAGGATATGTTTAAAAACTTTTCAAACCAAAAACTTAAAAGACAAGCTAAGGTTGAACGAGAGAAGTCCGTGAAGAGAGTTACAAGCATTATTATTCCTACAGCAGTTGTGGTTTTATTGGTTGTTGTCTGTGTTTTGATGCTGAGAAACAAGAAACAATTGAAGATACAACAAGAGGAAGCAGACAGGATACTTGGTGAGACAGAACAAGCGCACGAAAAGGAGTTGAGGCTGTGGCAAGCTGAGGCTGACAAGACATTGGAGGAAACAAAGAAGAGATACGAAGAAGAGCTGGAACAACTGAAAGCGGATACCGAACAACAGTTGGAGGAGGTGGAAAGGAAACACCAACAGTGGATGGCAGAGGCCAAGGAGCGACACACGGAGGAACTAAGGATGCAAAAAGACAAATCGGAAAAGGAGATAGAGAAGACCAAGAAACGGCACGTGAAGGAATTGGAAGCGGAGCGGTTGGCATACGAGAAAGAGCAGGATGCTTTAAGACAGAACCTAAAGGAAAGGGAAGCGCAAGTAATTGCATTGGAAAAAACACTGAACCTTCAGCAAAAAGCTGCAAAGCAGCGACGCGTGGCATTTTTGAAAGAACCGATTTGCCAGCACATCCTCAATGACGCGAGAAACCAGCAAATTACTACTCGCGATGTGGCGCACGAACTTGGCATTGCCCTCAAAGATAAGGACTATGAACAGCTCAGAGAGGCTGTGGAGAGGCATTATGAAGGTTTTGACCATGAGCTATTGAGCCAATGCCCAAGTTTAAAACCAGGGTTGCTATCGTTATGCCATCTGCATTTGTTGGGGTTGAACGAAAGTGAGATTGCAGCGTTGAAAAATTTGTCTTATTCTGCCATTAAGAAGCAAAATGAGAGTCTTCAGGAAAAACTTGGGGTGGAAGAAAGCGTGGCGAAGTATGTTGTGAGGGTGGCAGAAGGGCTTGTCGGACACGCTCATGATGTATTAAAACTGGATTTATTTTCTGGAAGTCAAGGATCTTCACAGAAAAGTTCACAGAAAAATTCACAGAAAATTGTGGACTTGATTAAGGAGAGGCCTGAAATAACCACCACTGAGATGGCAGAGATTATCTGCCTTACGAGGCGGTCTATCGTAAACATCACCAATAAGTTGCAGGAAGAGGGCGTTATTCGCCGTGTTGGGCCTGATAAGGGCGGGCATTGGGAAGTGATTGAATAGCAGACGGTTGTCTGGTTATTTAATGATGTTTTTCTTGTTTTTTCGTGCTTACGTACTTTCGTGCTAACGGGCATTTCCCAGACTTCACAAATACCTTTCCTTGAGGAGAAAGAGGTTAACTCCCCACACGTTGAGCACCCATTTTGACTCTGTCGAAATCATCGATTCAGCGTAGGTAATCTTCGATTTCAGAGGGGAAAAGTGATTGTATTTTGATTGCATTTGCGGTTGTTTTGGGTTAAAAACTGAGTAAAACCGTCTCCAAAACCATTTGGATAATTTATAACTTATTGATTATCAAGTTTTTACCACCCCCCATGAATTATTTCCAACTTTACTCCAGCAAAGTGATACACAGCCAATTATGCATAGGACTACTTTTGTTGACGAAAGCTTAAGCTTAAAATTTTCAGTATTATTAACTTTAAAACTCAAAAGCAATGTTCAAATTAAGACAAATGATTCTGATGCTCTGCTTGATCCTTTCGGGAGCTATGTGCAATGCCAATACGATAACTGAAAAGGATGGACACCCCGTATCTATAGAATTAAAGGAAAGCACGGGTGTAAGTAGTTCGGACAAAAGCAATGCCATTACCCCATTCATTAATGGCCATGTACTTGTTGTAGCCTTCAGCGAAAATCTTGGGCAAGTCACGGTGGAAGTTGCCACAGTTGCCGGTGCCTCGGTGCAATGTCTTTCAGTGCTTACACCGAATGGTTTGCAGGTTTACATCCCTAATGCAGGAAATTACATCGTCACCTTTACACTTTCCAATGGGGATGTGTATGCTGGTGAGTTTACCGTAACAGATTGATGGACGAAAACTTTAATGTTATGAAGGAGAAAAACAAATTCATTAAATGCAGCCTCCTTGGTGAAGCTATAAAAGAAGGTGCTTGCAGAGATTTTGCAGTTGTGGAAGATCGCTAATCTCAGAAGCACCACAAAACAAGACGACCTATGAAAGAGGGCTAATACCCATGGTGTATCCATCACGTTTTGCGTGACAAAGGTAGCAATTCTTCGCAAGACGGGTGAAAAACAGAAAAACCGATTTAATAACAATAGTATCAACAAATTAAAACCTTAGTAAGATGAAGAAAAGTATCTTATGTGTTGCAGCATTGATTGTTGCGGCAATCGTTTCAGTAACTGTAGTGTCCTGCAAGAAGGACAAAGATGAAGTGGTTAAAACCACAAATAGCGAGGCGCAAGCCTTGCTGAACCGAATCGAGGCGTTCCAAACGCTGCGCGATGCCGTCAATTCCGGAGCGAAAGCAGACGGAAGTATGACGGTGGAAGAAATGCGCCAGGCTCTCGACCTTGTGTCGAACTATGAGCATAGCGAGCACATGACCTACTGCCTGAATACCGTGCTTGACACCTTGCATGTGGCCATGCCTGTTGTTGACGGTGAGGGCTATGTAAGCAACGCCGATGTTGTGGCAACGTACAATGCTTTTGAGACCGCTTTGGAGAAATGTATGCTTGGAGTGAACGATGGAATGGATGTTCCGAGTTTGTTTAGTATTGTCATGCCAGAAATTGGGACAAAAGATGGCAATGTTATTGAAATTGTTTTCACGAGAGGAGAAGAAAGTGAAGACAATGATGTACGTTATCCTTTTGAAGAAGGGGATGACTATAAGTGGGGAAAATGGCAAGGTCCCTGCGATTCTTTACAAGTTAGTATTCCAACAGATGCAGCCTATGAACTTAGTCAGAAGTTCTTGCCAAATCTACCTCCTGTTCCTTCGGGCTGGTTAGTGGCTGTAACAGGTGTTGAATATGTCACTTATACTTCATACCAAGATGAATTAATAAATTTAAGTAATGGTTGGAAATATTGGGAACCTTCGGTAACTCCTCCATGTTCAGATCATTGGCTGTACTATATTTGTGGGGAATTTTCCATAGAGCCTTGCATTCCCTGGTATGAGATGAATTGCTACTATAACAATATTAATACATATGTTGTTCTTGAAACAGGGCCATTACATTATTCACCGACATACCATTCTCCGTATGTTTCCGCTGTGGTTAATTGGCATCATCTTTATGAACCAATTCCAGGATCTCAAACTGGTGAAAAACGTAGTGTTAGGATTCATACATTGACTCCAACTTATTATGTCTATCATCTGATTGATCCAAATCCCGTTGATTAATGAGATATAGAGTTCTTGTTGCCTTAGCCTTAGTCCCCATATTGGGGATTAAGGCCTTCGGGCAGGAGTGGGAGCACGCCCAAGAATTTGCCTATTCAGACGATGAACGCATTATGTATTACGATGCCACAGAACTGTCCGACGGGTCGTTTGCCGTGAATACAACCTTTTCCTACAAAAGCGGCACGGGGGATTTCTATGTTCCACATCCTGCCTTGAAACTGTTTTCGGCTGATGGGGAGGAATTGGCTTACAACCAATTCTTCAAGCCTGCTTATTGGTGCTCCTCAAACGCTCCTTTCACTTTTGAGAATAAGGATGGAGAGCTGTTTGCATTGCTGGCTTACAGCCCCGACCATGACCCAACCTATTTCAATTATTTCAAGAACTACGACAATCCGCCGACGGAAGCTATCATAGGGCTTTACAAACTCGGCGACAGTTTGAGGATAGAGGAAAGTTTTGAAACTACTTTCGCTATTGACACTTTCGAGAAACACGACGACCATTGGAACTTTTTGCCGAACGGTTATAGCGGCAACATTTTGTTGTTCTCCGCATTTCAAGATGAAGAGAGCATTGTGGGCGGTTATGTCAAGATGGTTAGTCGCGACCCGCAAAATCCACGCGGAAATGATTCCATATTCTTTTTCAAAATGGATTTTGAAGGAGAGTTCTTGCAGCGGAAAGGCTATGAGTTGGTTTCGCATGGCGGAAATGCGGCTTATATTTGGCGGAGATGCCACATGGTGAAATCGGATTCGGGCTATCTTTATTATGTGCAAGGTAATTCCCTATTGACAGCATTTCCAAACACAGGCCAAAGGCAAGGAAGCATGTATTATTTGGATGACGAAATGAATATCTTGAAATCCAGTCCGTTTTGGCATTTTGATCATTCGCAGAACCCCAGCAATCTCTTTTATAACATCTCGGTTAAACGAAGTCGGCACAATACGACATTCCTTTCCAGTTGTTTGTCAAACCTGGACAACGAGGAACTGCGTTTTTATGAATATGACGACAGCGACATGACATCGCCAGTGACCCTTCTTCATAAAGCCATACGGACAACGGGTAATTACGATATGCCTGCAAGGGTTACCGGAGTGGATTTGTACGATGACAACGCTGTGTTTTTCGCCTACACATTAAATGTCGGGATAAATACAGATTTGGATTCATGGATGATGATAGAAAGTCTTGACAATGAGTTTGACACCATTTCCACGATGTATTACGATTTAGGGGACGGCGTTGACATTCATAGTCAAGTCATGAGCGTAACGGCGTGCAAGGACGGTGGTGTGTTGCTGGTATTTTGGTCAAAAAACCTTTCCAATACAAACCAGCAATGGACTACCGTAACCAAATTCCCTGCCGAGGCTTTTGTTGGCATCGAAGAAGCCCACGACAACGGCTTGAAGGTGGCCATTGCCTATCCTAATCCTGGGAAGGATGTGCTGAACATCAGGACTGGATTGAAGGATGTGCGGGTGGAGGTGTATGATATGAATGGAAGGATGGTTTATAAGCAAGAGATTACGGAGGATGTGACTGCAATAAATGCCGAAGGGTGGCCTGCGGGGGCTTATGTTTGGAAGGTGGTGGCCAATGGGAAGGAGGCAGAATGTGGGAAGTGGATAAGGCGAGAAAAGAAACTCTAGAGTTCGTGACAATAATAGTCTATTAGCAAGTAAAGAGTTCTGCTTGTGACGTAGGTGAAAACGAAAAAAGAATCCGTATATATCAAAAGTAATGGAATTGACCAAACATTTAGTAGAATTAAGAGAGTATTTTAAAGAAAACAACTAACGGACAGTTTTAGGCGACAAATTATTAAACATCTAGAAAAAGATGTACCTAATAAAACACATATTGAGATTAAACCATTATGTTAAATGGCAGGAAAGACCTTTCGAAAGAATCCGAATAGGAAGTCTTTCATTATCCTTGATAGTTGTGAAAGAGCTACGTTTTCTGTTGCTGGATAAGGAAATATATGTCCGAAACTTTGGCAATAGCAACCTCTATAAACCAGGAGGGATTTGGTGGCTCGGGAGGAATAGGTTCATTTAGGGGAATCCTCTTCTGCTTTGGTAATCGAACAGAGGAGGATTGTGTGAACGAAAAGCCATTTACAACTTTATTATTAAATCAAATAAACAACAATATTAAATCTAACTAAAATGGAAAAAGAAAATAAAAAACTGACAAAAGAAGAACTCCTAAAACTTACAGGAGGAGATGCCATTGATTCAATACTTTCATCCAATGGTAATGGTTCGAAAGATTTGTGTTCTAGTATCACTTGTGACAATGGGTGTACTGATAATTGCAAGCAATCGTGTAAACCTTCTTGCAAAAATGAGAGCAAATATGGCGTCGAATTAGTTTAAGACAAGAAAGTGTGTTGGATCTTTTACGAGCAGGCCAATGCTGACAATTCTATTGTTGATCATATTGAGACTGTTTTAAAAATCTGACACGCTTTCTTCACTTTTTGATTTGAAAACTTATAAGGTTTAATAACGTAATATGAAAATCCAAGACGATGAAGCAGATAGTATTAAATCCACAATATAAACTTCGGAATGATATTGATAGAAGTCTTCTATTTTCGGATAAGGGTATGATGACTTTAATACATCCTTTACAAGCAATGATATTAAGTTTTTTCGACAAACCCGACTTTTTGGACAATGCCATTCAAAAGGCTAGTTATTATTTAGGAATTAGTCGAAAAAATGTAGAAGATTTTGTCAAACCACTCATCATGAATCAAAAGAAGACATGGGTTGGGGAAAACGATAATGCAACTCAATTTCCTGAAGATTTAATTGTTGAAGAACCTATAGATTATCTGGAACGAGGATATGATTTTCGTGATTTCATGATTGACACGAAAGTGAATTTACAAGATTTAAGGTTAAGAAAACCATTGGAATTTTTGTTTGTTGTAAACACCCAATGTTATGCTGATTGTGTTTATTGTTATGCTGATCGCGGCAAGAAAATGGATTTGCAAATCCCATTAGAAAGAATCTTTGAGATTTTTGAGGAATCAAAGGAGATAGAGATAAATAATATTGACTTCAGTGGAGGGGATTTTTTCCTATGCAAAAATTGGGACTTGATACTAAAAAATGCCATTGATAATGGCTTTAATCCCAAACCTTCCACTAAAACTCCAATTACAAATGATACAATCAAAAGATTAAAAGAAATAGGAGCTAAATCCATACAATTCTCTCTCGATAGTATTAACCAAAGCACCCTGACAAAATTGTTATCTGTGCCAAGCGATTATTGGAAAAAAATTGATCATTCTATTCGCAAAACCAATGAGGCAGGCATACACTTTAGAGTTAATTCACTTATTACAAATTACAATTGCGATTACGATGGCGTTTGTAATTTGATTGATTATCTGTTGCGTTTTGATTGTTTTGACGAGATTTCTATAGGGAAGGTAGGCTTTTCTTTGTATAAAACTGAAAATGAAAACAAAGCTTTTTTGACCAATTATAACGATTCCAATCAATTATTGGAAAAATTAAGGACTGTTTTTAATAGTGAGAAAAAAGTTATTATAGGTAGTTCATCTTCTCCCGATGAATTAAAAATGACAGATGAAAAGTTTACAAATAAAGCTAGGTGTACAGCCAATTATTCAAGTTTTGTCCTCCTTCCTGACGGGAAAGTAACAATTTGCGAAGAACTGTATTGGCATCCACAATTCATTATTGGCGATTTGTTACAGGAAAGCATATTAGAAATGTGGAATTCATCAAAAGCATTAAAATTGGCTAATCTATCTAAAGAAGATGTATGTGATGGTTGTCGTAAATGCATTCATTTTGAATATTGCCATAAGTATGCAGGAAAATGTTGGAAACAGATTCTAAAAGCTTATGGAAAAGAGAATTGGTTTTATCCAGACCCTTCATGCCCTTATGCTCCTCAGCCATTATATATTCTTGAATAAGCGGTGTTTTTCAGAATGAAAATGAAATAAAAATGCAGAACAAGGAGACCCTCAAATATCGTTTTTTTAAAAAGTTGGTGGAAATCTTTGGGCTTGAAAAAGCTGAGAAAATCTTCATATTTTTCTTTCGACTGAAATAATAAAATAATTCAAAATCTAACGAATATGAAAACGACAACGAAAGTCATGATGGTTTGCTGCCTGGTGGCATTGTCGGCCATAAGTTACGGACAGCAACGAAAAACACAACTGAAGAATCGAACAGTTTCGGGTTATGTCCTGGATTCTTGTCAAAGGTTGCCTGTGGAATATGCAGCCATACAGACCTTTGAAGTGGACAATGAAAGAAGACCTTTGGTTTCGACCATATCCGACTCCACCGGATATTTCATGCTTTCAGGTTCCTTGCCCGACCAAGTGAGTTTGACCATATCCTGTATCGGTTACGCAAGAAAGAGCGTACAAATCAACCTGAACAAGAACAAGACAAGAATCGAGCAGCCAATCCTGCTTCAACCGAGTTCTGTCACCCTTAATGAAGTATCGGTCACGACAAGTCCCTATATCATGAACTCGGACAGGTCAGTGTTTGTTCCCGATTCGATAGCGATTGCGAATTCCGTTACCTCCATCGACCTGCTGGGGCATGTGCCCGAGCTACAGGTGAACAAAGTCACCAACAGTGTTTCCATAATCGGGAAATCGACATTGGTGCTTGTCAATGGAATGATGCGCGAAGGCTTTGATGTCAGCACGATTCCGATGGAAGACATAGCGAAGATTGAAGTGGTGCAAAACCCATCGTCACGCTATGAAACAGACATCGAGGGCATCGTGAACATAGTACTGAAAAGTGAAGTGGACAAAGGGGTTTTCGGATACGCAAGTGCGAGCAATTTGTTTCCGGCCAAGAGGACAGAAGGTTCGCTGGTGCTACAATACTCCTTTTCCAAAATGAGACTGTATGGCAACTATTATTATGGCCGTTGGGCTATGAAGAACGAGACGGAAACCTTCAGGACTCCCCTTGAAGAGACAGCGGCCAATTCATACATGTCACAAAGCAGGGATTTGCCGAAAGAGAACTACCATTCATTCCGTTTGGGATTCGACTACATTCCTAACGACAAAACCCTGTTCAATGCATTCGCCGAGATCAAAACTTACGATAAGCGCCTTACAGACACGACTATGATCCAATACATGAGCGGTTTGGAAACGATGAACCATTCATTGAAAAACGACACGGTGAAGGGACTATATCAAAACTACTCGCTCTATTTCAAGAGATCGTTTGATGGCGCTTTGAGACAGATCAGTTCGGATGCCAACCTATACTTTATGAAAAGCAGGGATGCTGCCCATTATAACGAGGATTACCAGATTGGGAACACTTCCTCGGCGGTTGACAGACTGCAATACGACGATGGATATAAGGCATCGGTGAACTATCATTTGGATGGCATCGTTGCTCTTGCCGAAGCCCATCGGATTGAATTTGGAGGACAGTATTACTACCAGCATTTTAACGATGTTTTCACGGAGGCACAGGATGATTTCACTTTCAATTTCAAAGAAAGCCAGTTGTCGTTCTATTCCGATTACTATGCGACCATCAACAAATGGAGTCTGAAGGCTGGGGCACGCTACACCTACGATGACAGGAACTCGAACGATTCCCTTTCGCATTACCATTATTTCCTTCCTTCCGTGTCGGTTGCCTATCGTATGGATGACGACATCATCAGTTTGAAGTACAATCGCAGGTTATACACTCCGGCCATTTGGTCATTATGCCCACAAGTCGCCATGCTGGACTCTGTGACTTTTTCCACAGGCAATCCTTATCTTCGTCCGCAAATCAACGATGTTGCAGAATTGAACTTGAGACTGAACAGGAATAAGAATGTGTTTTCTACAAGTTTGTACTATACCCATTCAGGTAGTGTCATTCGCACCATTTATTATTTGGACAACGGCAAATTGTACACTGCGCCCTTCAACATCTCGACCCTCAATAAATATGGTGCAAAGGCAAGCGCTTCGTTCAACCTGTTTGATGAATCGCTGGAGATAGAGTCTTTTGTCGATTTTCATCATGATACCTATTCCTATGAGCAAGAGCAGAAAAGTGCTTTCATCATAAGTACCAGTTTGTCCATCGACTATACTTTCCCGTGGGGGATGAGTACTGGCGTTTCTTTCGACTATGAAAACAAGCGATTGCTTCCACAAGGATTCGCAAAAGGCGTGCCGCAAATCAGCACCATCTATCTGCGGCAGTCCTTCCTTGGCCATCGCGGAGCAATTATGCTGGCCTACCAAGACCTGTTTAAAAACATATATGAAAGGACTGTAGAATATGACACTTACACGCAGCTCACGAAGTCACTATCCTATACATCTGGCATTTTCCTGAAGATAGACTATTGGTTCTCAAAAGGGAAACAAAACAGAAAAGTGTCAAGAAGGGAATATACGGAGGAAGATATAAAATGAGTTCTTTCTCTTTCTTTCCTCAATACGATGTAATGGATTGCGGCCCAGCTTGCCTACGCATGGTAGCGCAATACTATGGGCGGCATTACACCTTGGAGAGCCTGAGGCAGAAGAGTCATATCAGTCGTGAAGGGGTAAGCTTGCTGGGTATCAGTGAGGCCGCGGAGGATATAGGATTTAAAACCACTGGAGTCCATATTGGTTTTAAGCAACTAAAAGAAGATTCGCCGTTTCCTTGCATTGTGCATTGGAAGCAAAGACATTTTGTGGTTGTGTACAAAATCAAAAAAGACTTTGTTTATGTGGCTGACCCTGCACACGGCTTAGTGAAGTTTCGCACAAAAGAGTTTCTCAATGGCTGGATCAGCAAAAAGGGAGACGATGGAGATGAAGGCATCGCCTTGCTCCTTGAACCCCAACCAGAATTCTATGCCGCTGAAGGTGAGAAGCCCGATAAGGCCAAATTATCGTTTATCCTGCAATATCTGAAACCTTACAAGAAACTTATCTTCCAACTTTTCTTGGGGATGCTGTTTGGCACCCTCCTTCAGCTCATTTTTCCGTTTTTCACCCAAAGCATTGTGGACTATGGCATTGGGAACAGTAACCTTGGCTTCGTCACGCTTATCCTGGTGGCCCAGCTCACACTTTATGCAGCCCAAACAGCGGTGGAGTTTATACGTTCATGGATATTGCTTCATATCAGCACACGAATCAACATCAGCATCATATCAGATTTCCTTATCAAACTGATGAAGCTGCCCATCGGTTTTTTCGATACCAAGAAGATTGGCGACCTGATGCAGCGTATCGGCGACCATCGGCGCATTGAGTCGTTTCTCACTTCCTCTACGCTTAACACGTTGTTTTCCTTTGTCACTTTCCTTGTTTTTGCTGGTGTATTGGCCTTTTATAGTCCCAAGCTGCTTCTGGTGTTTCTGATAGGTAGCACTCTGTATGTGCTATGGGTTATGGTGTTTCTGAAATACCGCCGCGAATTGGACTACAAGCGTTTTGCGCAGGCCTCGGCAGAACAAAGCAACTTGATTCAGATGATTACAGGAATGCAGGAAATCAAACTCAATAATTGTGAAAAACAGAAACGCTGGGAATGGGAAGGCATACAGGCCAAGCTGTTCAAGGTGAGCATTAAAGGTTTGAGCCTAAGCCAATGGCAACAGAGTGGGGCGTTTTTCATCAATGAGACAAAAAACATACTGATTTCATTCCTTTCGGCACGGGCAGTCATCCAGGGCGACATGACACTTGGAATGATGATGGCGGTGCAGACCATTGTGGGACAGTTGAACTCGCCCATTGGGCAGATGATAGGTTTCATACAGAGTGCGCAGGATGCCAAAATCAGCCTTGAACGTTTGGGGGAAATCCATAATAAGGAAGACGAAACCCAAGACGGTGACAACAAAGTGAGTCTTTTCCCCGAGGATAAGAGCTTAGAAGTGCAGGATCTCACTTTCCATTATGACCCTTTGCAGGATGCTGTACTCAAAGACATGAACCTTACCATCCCAGAAGGAAAGGTGACGGCAGTGGTCGGGATGAGTGGCAGCGGCAAGACTACTTTGGTCAAATTACTGTTAGGGTTTTATCCACCCAACAAGGGAAGTATCCGTGTGGGTGGTGTCAACCTGAAAAATGTTGACCCCAAAGCATGGCGCGCCCGTTGTGGCACGGTGATTCAAGACGGCTTCATCTTTTCGGACAGCATTGCCAAGAACATTGCCGTGGGAGAAGAACATATCGACGAGCAGCGGCTGCTTCATGCCGCGCATGTGGCTAATATTCAGGAAATGATTGAAAACCTTCCCTTGGGATATAACACCAAGATAGGCCAGGAAGGTAACGGTATTTCTCAGGGTCAACGGCAGCGCATCCTGATAGCAAGGGCTGTGTACAAGAATCCCGACTACATCTTTTTGGATGAGGCCACCAATGCCTTGGATGCCAACAACGAGCGTGTCATCATGGACAACTTGCAAGCTTTCTTCAAAGGACGTACGGTTGTAGTAGTGGCCCATCGATTGAGCACGGTGAAAAACGCCGACCAGATTGTGGTGATTAACCATGGAAGAATAACGGAAACGGGAACACATGAAACGCTGACCGCACAGCGGGGAGAATATTACGAATTAGTGAAAAACCAACTGGAACTGGGAGGATAAGCATGGAGAAAGGTAAGGACAACGACAAAGCAAAAGGCTTAGAGCTTCATAGTGAACCAGTGCAAGAGATTATGGGAAGGCCCCCTGGCTAGCTGGTGCGCAGTGGGATTGCCGTGATTGTGACGGTGGTCGCGTTGCTTATGATCGGGAGTTATTTCGTGAGTTATCCCGAAATGATAAAAGGAAGTTTAATAATTGGCCAAAAGGGACAACTATCACAAATTGTATTTCCACGAAATAGGGCTGGGAAAATCAAAGTAGGACAAAGGATAAATGTGAAATTTGACGAATACCCATATATGGAATTTGGAATAATTCAGCTTCAAGTACCACAATCCGAAATGATTCCTATTAATGATCCTTTATTAGGAATATCCTATACTATGGAGATACAATTGTCAGACACCCTTGAAACACGATATGGTTTTAATATTCCTTGTCGCCCGGGAATGATAGGTGTCGCCGAAATAATTACGGATGACTTATCAGTATTGGATAGACTATTGAATCCGATTAGGACGGTTTTTAGGCGATGATGAAAAGAGATTAAACGTTGATAGTGTATGACAAAACTATAGGAGAATCATAAGATGAATAGAAAAACAAAGCTTTTTACAATAATGGTGGCTATGACCGCTCTACTGCTGGCGGGATGCCAAAACAGAAGCAACAAAGAAAACTCTCAGACAATCTCTAAGGAGAAAGAAATATACGTGCCTGCGCCTATCGACACATCCCAAATGGACGAGGAGTTTTACAGGCGGATGCGAGAGTTTCCAGAGAGCCCATCAGATAAGTAAGATCAGGCTCTCCGATTATGACTTAAGGATATGTCTTAGCAATACGAAAAAGTAATTGATGAATGCAAAGACGTAATGGAATGTGACGCGATTACCCATAAAATCAACGCGTCTATCAAATAATATAACGCAAATTATTCTCAACTCAATTCATATATTTAATTTTGCATCGCATCAAGAAAAATATGAGATGTCGTTTCTCAGACAAAGGCGGCAAGGGCACAAACTAATATAGATAAGAATTATGGAAGGCAAAGACATAAGGGCGATACTAAGGACACCTATTGAAAGGTACTATGAGCTGGGTATGATTTCGTCCAGAGCCTTCAATATTTGCAAAGCTGCTGATATTGGCACCGTAGGTGATCTTATTCTTTGCCATCACGAAGGAGGATTACGAAAGCTGCGCAATTGTGGACCTTATACTGTCAAGGAGTTCGAGGGTGTCATGGGTCTGGTCAATAGTGAATACGCCGTACAGCTATTGGAAAAGTTGGACAGGTACGAAGATTTGCCTAAGTCGTTAAAGAGCATCATTGTTGCCCATTACAAAAGGACGCTGCTTGACTTCTCCTTGGATTACATAAGACGTTTTTACGACACCTTCGGAGACTGTAAGGCATTTTATTCCTTTTTCTTTTGTGACCTGAATGATTTGGATGCCAGGTTCAACAGCCTTGGCAGTTGGGAGCTGAAGCACTATTGCTACCAGTTGCTTTCGGAAATACATTCGTCATTTCGGGAAAAAGCGTTGGACGATACCTATACATACGAGTTGCTTGTCATGGCTCGGACGGTGTTATGGTTCTGTGACGATGATTTTGCAGCGGAGCTTGAAACCAAAGACTGGGATTTGAGGGTCAGGAGAAAAGCCCTTTTGGAAGACTTTCACGAAAGGGCCAGCCGACTCATCAATGCCGCAGCAAATGTGCGACGGTATTTGATTCCCGATTACATGCGAGCGGTGTCGATGATGCAACTCTCAGAAGGGGAAGTGAAAAGCAAGTTATTGGAGATACGGGCATGGGGACATACCTA
>Ga0265299_10003675_pt1 | contig 14832 bp, 25 predicted proteins | sample AusTroGonzalo_MG_4_FD_193485 | JGI IMG/M metagenome (GOLD analysis project Ga0265299, IMG submission 193485) | Bovine rumen microbial communities from tropical cattle in Woodstock, Queensland, Australia - Gonzalo_02 | ecosystem: Host-associated > Mammals > Digestive system > Stomach > Rumen ... | reverse complement strand
AATTCTATTCTTGGCGCAAAGAATTTCTATAATGTATACGGAAACATATTAAGTTCGTCTGGCGCTGCTCAGCTTGGAGTTACTCTTAGCGAAACAAAAAATGGTAATTCTTTAAGTTTTGCTCTTGAATCTTCATGGGGTAACTCAATCGTTACGCAAGAAATCAATATGCCGCAAAATACCTTAATGAGAATTAAAGGTACTGTAAATCCAGGAACAAGCTCGTCCTGTAAAATACAAATACAAGGTAGTAATGACGGAGAAAATTGGGTTAGTATACTAAATTATTTACCAGTATCATCTTCTATTAATATAACATTTAATTCAGGTTCTTATTCATATTATTCAATAGAATATAGGGCTAATTACAGTGGGACAACCTCAACAACAGTAAGCTTTACTAATATGATGATATTCTTAGGAAGTGATACTGATACAGTTTGGAAACCCTATTGTATGACTAATTCTGATTTAATGTACTATAGAGACGATTGGGTTAAAAAATCCGTTGCTCAATCAAATGGTACTGTAGTATTTGATAATCTTGATCCCGATTGTTGCTATAGAATAGAATATGTTCTCCCGAGTAATGGAACATACTCTTCTATTCCTAAATGGACTAGCGTTAAACAAGAGGCTGGAACTACGACTGGTACAATTAAATTGACATATACTATAAGTGGCGGTGTAGATGGTAGTTCTTATTATAAATTAAGACGTGAAAGATAAGGAGGTCTTTATATGGCTGATAAACCAATAGACAAGGCCTATCTAAAACAATCTTTTAGAGATTTTTATGATATAGTTTTAACCGTCAAAGCTGCCGTATTTGGAGGTTCAGACAAATCTCTCGTATCTACGGGAGAAAAGTATGAATGGAATGAAAAGATTGGCAAATCTTCTACTGTCGGATTAGTAAAGAACGATGGTACTATTGATACTACAGAATATGCTACAAGTGGCGCTCTTGCTTCAAAAGCAGATAAAGTTGTGGGCGCAACTAATGGTAATTTTGCGGGACTTGATACCAACGGAAATATCACGGATAGTGGGAAAAATTCAACTGACTTCATTCAGACATCTCCTACGGTTGGCTTGGTAAAAAATGATGGATCTATTGATACCACTACTGCTTCCAGCGTTGCAAATAAAGTAGACAAAGTTCCCGCTGCTACAAGCGGGAATTTTGCTACCTTTGACGCAAGTGGTGGTATTGCAGATAGCGGTATTGATGCGAGCGCAATTCCTAGTGGAGCAAGCGCATCTAACAAACTCTTAACCGAAAGTGATCTTACTGAAGGCGATGGTATTGATATAACTGGTACTACTATCGCACTGGATGTAAGTTATCTTACGGCAAGCAGAATTGGATTTATAGATGCTTCTGAAAAGGGTGTACCTAATGGTGTTGCAGCACTTGATAGCACCGGTAAGATACCCGGATCTCAACTGCCCGGATATATAGATGAGGTAGTTGAAGGGTATTTATACGATGGTGTTTTTTATGAAGATGCTGCACATACAATTCCTATCACTCCGCAGGATGATCAGATATATGTAGACCTTCCTACCAACACTACTTACAGATGGGGAGGAACAGTTTATGCTCAAACTAACGGAGCGCTTGCATTAGGCGAAACACATTCGACGGCTTACTATGGTGATTTAGGTAAGGCGGCATATGATCACTCGCAGATAAACGATGGTTCTAATCCGCATGGTACTACTGCTGACAACATTGATCTTGCTACGAGTATTACGGTAGATGGTAATGTTGTAACAGATGTAGAAGGCGCATTGGGCGCACTTAATACATTAGCAGATGATACCAAGACAGAGCTTGAGGCAAAGGCTGAATTAGATGATTTAGTACCGCCTTTTGATCCTGATAGCCCCGATCCATATTCAGCTGGTGAATATGTTGTGTATAACAACAAGATTTATAAATTTACTTCATCTCATACAGGGCCTTGGACTGGGACAGATGTTGTTCCAGCTAATTTGAGTGAAGAAATTGATGATGTAAAGGAATCTGTAGATAATTGTGTTATCCCGTTGCTCAAAGCTGAATACGACGCTTTATCATACAACGAGAAGCACGATCAAAGTAAAGTTTATTATGTGACTGATTATGATGCACATATGAACTATGTTGAACTTGATGATAATACAACTGCCCTTGATAAAGTTTGGAGTAGTTCTAGGATTGCAGATGAGTTTGATAATCATATATATCAGCTTCCTCAAGAGCTTACTAAGGAAGAATATGATGAGTTGACTCCTGCTGAAAAACATGATCTGACTAAGATTTATTATGTAGAAGATTATGATTCATATGTAAATTACGCAGAATTGAACGACAACGCGGTTGCTTTTGATAAGACTTGGAGTAGTCAGAAGATAAGCGATTACGCTGCTACTATAGATGATGTACAGACTCAGAGTAATAAGACTTGGAGTAGCAATAAGATAGTTGCCTATATAGCAAATCTTTTATCAAGTAAAGTAGATAAGATTACCGGCAAAGGATTGTCGACTAATGATTATACAGATACTGATAAGACAATAGTTGGTAATGTTGCAACTCAATTATCCAAGAAGGTTGATAAGATTACCGGTAAGGGATTATCCACGAACGACTATACTACAACTGATAAAAATATCGTTAGCAACGTAACGACTAATTTGGCGAGCAAAGTAGATAAAGTAAATGGCAAAGGATTATCCACAAACGACTATACTACGACTGATAAAAATATCGTTGGTAGTGTAACAAGCAATTTAGCAAATAAGGTAGACAAAGTATCCGGAAAGGGACTGTCCACAAATGATTATACTACTGATGAGAAGAATAAGTTAGCAGGTATAGCTTATAATGCAAATAATTATTCTCTGCCTGATGCTACTACTTCCACTAAAGGCGGTGTTATTGTTGGTGCTGGATTAAAGGTTAATGGTGGGGTTATACAACCAAACCAAACTGTTTCTAAAACTTATAGTTATTCAATAGCTGGAGGATCAACAACAATACAACCAGGTGCACAAGTACCAGCATATGTAGAAGTAACTTCAGATAAAGATTTATATAAAAGATTAAATAGAGGCGGAATAATTACAAGTGTTGAAGCTGGGCCGGGTGCAGTACTTGCGTTAGTTCGTAATTTTGAACGAACTTCTAATTCAATAGTTATAAGTGTAATGTTATACAATATTATACAGTCGTCCGCACAAACTATATCAAGTTGTACATTCTTTGTTCAAATGTGCGAATAATATAAAGGAAAATTAATATGGGAACAATATTTCATAATGATATCCCATATACAGGATTAGGTACTCCAAATCTTTGGGGAGCTATTACCGGTACATTATCAAATCAACATGATCTACAGACAATCCTTGATACCAAAATGGAAACCGCAAATAAGGATGAATATACCGCCATACAAACGCAATCGAATGGTGTGGTTGTATTTGATAATCTTAATCCTAATTATGGGTATGCAATAGAATATGTAAATAATACTAATGGTCTTAGTATAAATATTCCCAAGTGGACTAACTTAAAACGTGAAAACGGAACGAATACTGGAACCATTAAGTATACATTTACTATTAGCGGCGGAACGGACGGAAGTTCACAGTACGCCCTGAGAGTTAAAAAATAGAATAAACAGGGACACTTCTTAGTAAATGAAGTGTTATTTTACTAAGAAAGGTGGAAAATAAATGGCAGTATTTTATGAGACTCCTGTTGTTACAGAGGAGTACACTAGCGCAGTGACTCAAAGCGGTAGTACCGTTACATTCACTGGGCTTAATCCTAATTTTGGCTATGAAATTCATTATGTTAGTCCTAATAGTCAGACAGGCAATCTGTCAATTCCTAGATGGACTAATGTTAATAAATCAATATCAGGATCAAATATGACTTTAGTATATACAATCTCTGGTGGAACTTCTGGAAGTAGCCAATTTAGGTTAAAGAAAACAGCTGTATAACAGGATAAATTAAGCAAGGAGAAATACTATGACATATTTTAATATAGAAATGCAAGTAAAAGATGATGTTGCAACACCGGCTATATATGCTAGAGCTTCTAAGGACGAGGCTGTAACGAACTTCCATATGAGCATGGCAAGCATGAGAGCTGCTGTTGACGCTGGTACGCTCGACGAGGCAACTGGCCTGGTTATCAATTCATGGGGCGGTATTGAGGTTCCTTATGTAGAGCATTACATGAAGGAAGCGGTTCCGCCTGTAGTTCAGGAATAATTTGAACCTTTAAACAATTGAATAATGTCTTTATATATAAAGAGATAAATTAAATTGTAATTTTACTACCCTCCGAGATCTGCGGATCGCCGGTGAAGTAACCTCTGTTTTCGGACACGTTAAGAAAGGTATGTATATAACTTAGCAATCAAATTATTACGCATAGTGATGGCGTGGAGTGAAAAGGCTAAACATTGAGCGTGAATAGCGCAAGACGTAGACTACCATGTTAAGGGAACAGGACAAATCCCTTGCCGAGTTGTCATGTCTGCGTAATAATTTCGGATTGCGACATAATCTAACTCGAATATATGAGTTAAAAACGAGTTAAAACGAGTTAAGAAGGGAGATAAATAGATATGGCTTTAGTACCTATGAAATTTGATAATTCAAAGAGTAGTAATAGTATAACGGTCACGCCAACCACAAATTCTTACTATACGATAAATTCAGCAAAGAGTTTTTCAATAGGTGATGCGGCACATTGCCTTACTATTGATGTAAATTGCACAACACCCGATGATGCAGACTGGAGAGAAATTGCCACTTTGAGCGTAACCGCTAAAGAGGATTTATTCATTAACGGAATTGCTTACAATGGCACTAATAATCCGCATGGTATTTCTTTCCGAGTAGGTGGAAATAAACTGTATGCTTTTACAGGTATAACAGGCGGCAGATATAGAGCGCAGATAATGTTTGCTACAGCATAATCTGAAACTGTGGTATAATATCCGCAAGGAGGTATGACATGACGAACGACCAAAAAAGAGAATTAAGAAAAAGGTTGAGCAATGGCACTTGTTGTATTGAAACTGGATATGAGTACGCAAAAGTCGTTGAAATTCTTGCTCTTTTCATGTTGGAAAATGAGGATGTTAAGTCAGAAGTAAAGGCTTGTATTGATAGTTTAGAACCATATCTATATGATGCAAAACCTAACCCATATGTATTGATTAACCCTTGTTCGCTGAATGATTTGCTTCGCATTGAAGCATAGTTCCGTCATAATCTGAAACGATTACGTCATAGATTTATGCTATAATATACCAAAAAGGAGAAATACATTATGGCATTTATTGACATGAGTGACGAGCCTGTTTTTATAAAAACAGAAGATGGGGTAAAATCTGTCAAAGTCACAAAAAAAGAATATAACAAAGATATGGGCTGTTATATCATCCGTGAATATGAAGAAGTCAAAAGGGAGAACAGGCATGACAAAGGCTGACCTTGAGAAATACGGTGGTGTTACACCGTTTGAATTGTATGAAACAATCGGCAAGTTACGGTTTTTTATGAGTCGGGGTTATGTTCCCGAAGTTCCTAATGTAATGAGAGTGCTAAACTGTCTGTATGCGGTTATTGGGGATGAGTTCAAGGGCGAAATTGACACATTCATAAGAAATCAAAATGAAACAAATATGCAACAATTCCAACACGTTTAACCCGTTGGAAATGCGTTGAAAACACGTTGGCATCCTTCGGGGTGCTTTTTTATTGGAAAGGAAAACAGAATGGTGGATCCAGCAATCATTGTTTCGATTATCACGGGAGCATTGAGTCTTGCCGGGGTAATCATAACAAATGTGAACAGCAACAGGAAAATTGAGCATCAGCTTGAAGTTTCAATGGCGATCACAAACACGAAGCTCGAGGATCTGACGAAACAGGTTGAAAAGCACAACCAAGTCATTGAGCGCACGTTTAAGCTTGAACAGGCTGTTGCTGACATGAAGGGAGGTAAGCCATGAAAATGAGTAACAAATTGTATGATGCACTCAAATATTTATGCCAGATTGCACTTCCGGCTGTTGGGGGCCTTTATTTTGCTTTGGCGCAGATATGGTCGCTGCCGTATGCTGAGCAGATTATTGGCACGATTTCTGCCGTGACTGCCTGTTTAGGAATATTGCTCGGCATAAGCACATACAACTACAACAAGGCGGGTGAGTGATATGGCATATACTGATAAATCATTCTTTGAGAAGATAAAGTCGATGGTTATCAAGGATATGCAGTTATCAGGCATCCTTGCATCATTAACGGCTGCACAGGCATTCATTGAGAGTAGCAAAGGCAATTCCGGGCTTACGTCAAAGGCAAATAACCTTTTTGGCATCAAAGGCACGTATAACGGCCAGAGCGTCAAAATGCTCACGACAGAATACTATAACGGCGTAAAGTGCCGGGTATATGCTGACTTCCGCAAATATCCATCATGGCAGGAGAGCATCAATGACCATTCTGCTTTATTTAATCGCTTGGCTCATTATAAGAACCTTCGGGGCGAAACAGACTATGTAAAAGCGTGTAACAACGTGCAAAAAGACGGATATGCAACTTCCCCGACATATTCCACTACACTTTTATCTGTCATCAACAAATACAAGCTGTATGAGTGGGATGCGGAGGCACTCGGTCATCCTGTTAAGCCACAGAAGGTCGAGACAGTTGCGCAACACTATCCCACGCTTCTTATTGGATCCAAAGGCGATTATGTACTGCATTGGCAGAAATACCTTAATCTGAATGGTTTTCCTTGCGGAACAGAAGATGGTATCTTTGGCAAAAACACAAGGGCCGCTGTTATTGAGTATCAGAAGAGCAAGGGCCTTGTACCAGATGGCATCATCGGGAGCAAAACATGGGCTTCCGTTGGCGTATAGATTTTCTTTCCACTTTCATTTTACTTTTCCCCCAGGCTGTCAGCTTCCCCCGGTTGGCAGCCTTTTTTTATTTACTACGTACTTTCTTACAAAATCCCCGAAAAACACGTAAAAACGGCATTTTGCATTATCTAGGGAGAATAAAAACGGGGGTTGTAGATACGCTACTTTTCAGATTTTATGCGGGTTTGTGATGTTTTACAACCGTATGTTATCTTTTTATATTCATACATATATTCTTACAAATCAGAGTTTGTTCACAGCTTCCAAAAGGACATCCAGAGACAGATGCGTGTAATGTTCTGTGATGTCTTTTGTCGAATGTCCGACAATGGCTTTTATGATCCGCGGATCCACGCCAGCTTCAGTCAGCCGTGTAATGAAAGTATGGCGCGTGTCGTGTATGTGATATCCGGGCAACAGTTCCTTGAAGTGAAAATTGAAGGTTGTGTATGGTGGAACGGGTGCGATCGGGAGGATCTTCAGCAGCTTGTCACAGATCGGGACCGTTCGGATGCCATATTTTGTTTTGGCGCGGACTATCTCAATGTAATTATCATGGCAGTTTTCCGGCTTCAAATTGTATAATTCCGAATATCGAAGTCCTGTATAGAGATATACGAGGATAATTTTTGCCATATCGTCATGGTCTGAAATATCCCACAAGCGCATAATATCCTCTTCTGCTATCGTTTTGCGGTCCACAGAGCGCGTTAAGGGCGCAGAGGATAAATCTATAACCTGATGATAATTAAGAGCCGTAAGGGGCATATAACCACGTTTTACGGCATAGTCTATCAGAGGTTGCAATACCTTCTTTACGCATTTTGCAACATTTTCTGTTCCATTCAGTTCATCATAAAATCGCTGAAGCGTCACACGGTCAATATCTTTCAGGAGCATATCATGTAACGGTTCGAGATGGTTCCAACCAACACGATAGCCCTTGATGGTTCCCGGTGCTTTTCCTTCCTGCATCGGCAACCATTGATTGTATATGTCTGTAAGAGTGATACTTGACAGGCTGTAAGGGTCGTTATTGTATGCGGCAAGCGCCTTTTCTGCTTCCCGGTATGTCTTATGATACGAGATATACTTGTATTTTGGTGTGCCTTTTTCCGTCCATCCTATTATCTTCCGGCAAGCATAAGGACGGCGGCGGTTTCCTGCAAGTTTTGTAATGTGGCCGGAGCCGTTGGCTCTCCTGATAGTAATCACATCCCTTCATTTAATGCGTTTTAACCATTTACAATGTTTTTTTCCGTGTTCTCAAGGTCAAGAAGCTTCATAACACTATTTTTAGTACCTTTATCCGCAGATCTGAAAGCAACAATAAGCTTATATTCAGACCGTGATATGTCTATCGGTTGCGGTTTTGCAGTTTTGCAACTTGAATCGCATTCCATCGGCACGTTTAAGCCCATTAACCAAACAGGATTAACATCAAGCGCGTTGGAAAGCATCATGAGCTTATCTTCTTTTGGTTTTGCATAACCACTCCGATATTGGCTTATAGTCGCATCGCTTATGCCTGTTCTCTTTACCAAATCCACAGCGTTCATCCCTCGGATAGTTAAAGCTTCGTTAAGCCTACTACTAAATGTTGTAATCAATTCAATCATAAATACCCACCTCCATTAACATCATATAAGATATTGCGTGTAATTTCAAGATATGAAAATAACACTTTAATTTGATTAAAAATTTATATTGACAACATACTTTCAAAATGGTAAAGTACAGACAGGGCAAAACCATATCTTGTAGGGAAGGAGGTACAACATGGCTTTTAAGTACAATAGGTTGAGAGGTCGAATTGTTGAAATATGCGGATCTCAAGCTAAATTTGCCGAAGTTCTGGGAGTGTCCGAACAGATTGTGACTGCTAAATTGGCAGGTCGTTCTTCGTTCACACAGGAGAACATCATCACATGGGCCGAGGCACTACATATAGATCAGAACGATATCGGCGATTATTTTTTTACCCTTGAAGTTTCAAACGGTTAAAGAATGAGGTTTTCTATGAAACGCATCACAACAAAACAGGCATCCATCATGATGGGTGTGTCGGAACAGGCCGTGAGGGTAATGATACAGAACGGACGCATTCCGGGGGCATCATGCGGTGGATCCAAAACAAGACATTCGTATTTTATTACGGATGCACAAATCAAAACACTTATGGAAGGAGGTATTGCAAATGATGAGGGGTTGCCGTTATGCAACGGGAGTTCTGCTGATGTTAATCGGCGGTAACGGTTTGGCAGAAATAGCCACAAGCAATCACGGGTGCTTCTGGCTGTGCAATATCCTGTTTGTCACGGGGATTTGCATCTGTTTGTATGAAATCATAACAAAGGAGGGGGAACATGATGAAAACAACAACTGATTTATTAAGCGTAAACAGCAAGGTCAAAGTACAAGCGGAAATCGTTGACGCGAAGCTCGAACGCGATCAGATCAAGTACAAGATCAAGGTTGCGAAAACTTGGTTCACGGAAGATGAGCTTGATGTTTGTGACGATGACGAAGATTAAGGAGGAAGGAATGAAAGAAAAGATTATCGACCTGTTGACAGGGACGAACAGAGCCGGAATTGACGATCTTATCGAGTGCATGGATGAGTACGGCTTTTTTGAGGCTCCCTGTTCGACAACACACCATCTGGCAAAGGAAGGGGGACTTGCGGAGCATTCATTGAACGTCTATTACGGAATGCTTGAAATCGACAAGGCACTCAAGGCTGACCTGCCATATGACAGCATCGTAATATGCGGCTTGCTTCACGATCTGGGAAAGATGGGTGATCACGGCAAGGCAAACTACATTCTGAACGTGCTGAAGTCGGGCGAAGTAAGCGATGCGAAGAGGTACAAGGCAAACGCAGAACTGTTATACCTGCCGCACGAGATCCGGAGCGCAATGATTGCTGAACGCTTCATTGAGCTTACAGAGGATGAGGAAGCAGCCATTTTGTGGCATAACGGCCTCTATGGTCAGTTCAAGTATGACATCCCCGGCAAGGAAACACCGTTATACATGATCCTGCACTGGGCGGATATGTGGGCCTCAAGAGTGACGGAGATGGAAGAAGAAGCAGAAATTATACAGATGATGTCTGAATAAGGGAAAAGGAGGAGTTAGTTATGGGTCAAGCAGTTCTTATCCTGGGCGAGACAGGCTCGGGAAAATCTTACAGCATCAAGGACTTTGACGTGGATGAAGTCGGGATCTTTGCTGTTGAAAAATCATTTTTACCATTCAAGAAGGATTTTAAGATTGCCCGCCACGCAAACTATGAAACCATCATGGGAGTGTTTAAGGGCGATCCGGAGCTGAAGAAGTACATCATTGATGATAGCCAGTATTTACTTGTCAATGAGATGTTCGACAAAGCAAAAGATACCGGATATGGCAAATTCACGGATATTGCACTTCATTTCCGCAATCTTATCCATTTTATCAATCATAATTTGCCGGATGACGTGATCGTGTATTTTCTGCACCATACCGAGACCGACAGCAACACCGGGAAGATCAAGGCGAAAACTGTCGGTAAAATGCTCGATAATCAGTTAACTGTGGAAGGTTGCTTCAATATCGTGCTTCTTTGCTCGGTAGAGGGTACGGAACATTATTTTATCACGCAGAGTGATGGATATACAACAGCGAAGTCACCGGAAGGGATGTTTGATTTACGCATCCCCAACGATCTGAAGGCAGTCGATACAGCCATTCGTGAGTATTACGGGATGGAAACCACAACAAAGAAATCAAAGAAGGGAGAATAATATGAAATCTATCAAAAACATTGCTTCCGTACAGGAAGCCGGGGACAGCACAAGGTTACCCGCAGGGGGTTACATCTGCAAATATACAAAGGTCGAGGATACACCCGAAAAACAGTATCTGTACATGGAATTTGACATTGTAGAGGGCGAATACAAAGGCTATTTTGCGGATCTGGAAGAGAGGGCCGATTTTTGGGCTGGACGTTGCTGGAGATCATACAAAGATAAAGCACTCCCCATGTTCAAGCGTATGTGTTCGGCGGTTACGAAGTCAAATAAGGGCTTTATCTTTGACGGTAACGAACACGCAGACGAATCCACGCTTATCGGCAAGAAGGTCGGCATCATTTTGGGCGAAGAAGAATATTTGGGAAACGATGGATCCATAAAAACACGCCTGTATGTCGTGCGCGAAGTTGACATCGCAGATATCAAGGCCGGAAAGTTCAAGGTACCGGCATTAAAGAAAATCCCTGAAAGTTCAGCAGAAGTAAAGCAGGATGATGATTTCATGAACATCCCGGAAGGAAGCGGCGAGGAGACACCGTTTAATTGACCATCATTGAAGATACCCGGCAAAAAGCCGGAATGCACGACATCAAGCATAAATGCTTTGAAGAAATGGGCGTGAGGTTGGTGCGTAATATGCTCCCATTTGGCGATTACGCACTTCCGCCAGCCATTTCAATAGACACAAAGACAGATATAGCCGAGATTGCTTCCAACATCGGGAGCGATCATAAACGCTTCAAGCGTGAGTGTATAGCGGCAAAAGAAGCGGGATGTCAGCTCATCATACTGGTAGAGAACGCCGAGGGAATAACTTGTGTCAATGACGTACACAGATGGGTTAATCCCGAGCTGATATATCGACCGAGAGCCATTACAGGAGATCGGCTGCAAAAGGCAATGCTTACGATGTCGGAACGGTACGGGGTGCGCTTTGAGTTTTGCGCTCCGGAAGAAGCTGCAACACGGATTATTGAACTTTTAGGGGATAGAGATGAATGAATTAAGGGATGCCGCATTACATTATGCGGAGATGGGGCTTGCAGTATTTCCGCTTGTTCCGAAGGATAAGAAGCCATTAACACAAAATGGATTTCATGACGCATCCACCAACGCAGAACAGATAGAGAAATGGTGGAAAGCACACCCGAATGCAAATATAGGCATTGCAACAGGGAATTTGTCGGGCGGTTTGGTCGCGATCGACATGGACATTAGCAAAGAAGAGAACAAAGACGGGTACCATTCCTTCACAAAATGGTGTGACGAGAATTTCCTTATATTGCCCGATTCATGGTTAAGCATCACCGGAAGAGGCGGATACCATCTGTTATACAAATCGCTTTTTCCGGTCCCGTCAAAGATAGGATGGCTTGAGGATGTGGATATAAGGGCAGATGGTGCGTATATAGTCGCTCCCCCGTCCATTCATCCGAATGGCAACAAATACGAATGGGAACAGGACCCGGATGACTACACACTCATAACGACAGATGACACGGATGTCGAATTTGTCATGAATAGCGTGATTTATTCCGGTAAATCCAACACGGAGCCGCTGAAGGTTCCTGATGTGATACCTAAAGGCCATCGAGACGAATTGATGTTCAAACTTGCTTGCAAGTATCAGGCAATGGGAATGTCAGATGAAGCAATGCTGGCGGCATTACAGGCTGAAAACAAATTAAGATGTCAGCCCCCGTTGACGGAAAAGGAAATTAAAAAGAAGGTCGAACAGGCGCAGAAGTACGCAAAGGGCAAAGAGGAGAAGAAAAAGCCCGGTAAAACGGATGATTTTGATTTTCCGGAGCTGACCCGGGCAAAGGATCTTGAAGCCGAGGATCTGCCCGACCTTGATGTGTATGTCGGTGTGGGTGATGAGGTACCGTTGCTTGTCGAGGGAACGTGCATATTATCGGCAAAAAGTAAACTCGGGAAGTCATGGTTATCCCTTGAATTGTGCGATGCAGTCACAAAGGGCAATGATTTCCTTGGCTACAAAACAAAGAAATGCAGCGCGCTTTACTTCGATTTTGAGACAGGCAAAAAAGTCCGGCAGAACAGGCTCCGGAAGCTCACAAAGATTGTGGGACCCAGGACAGACACGTTTTACATCGTGGAAAAGGCGCACCGGATGAAAGAAGGCTTTGAAGAGCAGGTCGAGCATTACATGAAAAAAGATCCTGATATCGGAGTGGTTATCGTGGACGTGTTCACAAAGATCGTGAAGCCGAAGCCAAAGGAAATTGCAGATTATGAGTATTATTACGACTTAATCAGCAAACTTAATGAAATATCCCGGAAATACCACTTATCAATAGTGCTTGTATGTCATGACCGTAAAACGGTGGATCCGAGTGACCCGTTTGCGAACATTCTCGGAAGTACAGCCCTGCAAGGCGCAACAGATCAAATGATCGTGATGTTTAAGAGCCGGAACTATAACGATGCAGTCACTCATATTTCCGTCAAAGGCCGGACGATAGACGGCATCATAGATATGGATGCTCAAATGAAGGATGGCCTGTGGGTACGTGCCGAGAATGTGGCGGCAATAAGAAAATGCGATGAATACAAGAAATCTGCAATATACGAGGGTGTAAAGAAGCTCATAGCAAAGGATAAAAAGTGGCGCGGGAAGTGCAGCAAATTTGTTCAGGATTGCGAAGAGATCGGGATTGAACTGAATTTGCCTATTGATAAGGCGGGAAAAACCGATTTTAGGCCGATTGGCAAGGCTTTTCAGGATGAGGACTTCCGGGCGATGTTGATGGAGGAAAATATCAAACTTGAGCTGACGAATCCAAATTCAACAGGAGGTAAAATTTATACATTTACCGTTTCCACCGTTTCAAATGAGTGGGTTACCGTTTCAGAAAATGACGTAATCCCTTGGGAAATCTAGGGTTATAGCCTAAGGCAAAATTAACGTTTTTATATTTTTTACCGTTTCATTTACCGTTTCGGTACCGTTTTTTGAAACGGTGAAACGGTTAAAACGGTAGATTCTATAGGGGGTAAAAATGAAAAATCTGAACGATTACAAAAACATATCCGGGGATGTGTGGGGCATCTTCAAAAAATACATGGATGATGATGCTGATTTGACAGAATTTGTCGTTGATGTTGCCGACCTGGGGCGAAAATATGGTTCCGACATGTTCATGAAGAAACTGGCAAAGGTCTATTTTGACGAACTGAATGAGATAAAGGGGTGATGAAATGGTAAAAGCAACCCCTCAAACATGCAAAAAATGCAAATACCGGTGCCAGATAGATCAGCGCATCACATGCAACTACTTAGCAATAACAAATCATTCACGGGTGTTTATCAAAGGTGGCGCTGCTTACGATCCGGCGTATTGCGACAAGTACGAGCCGGGGAAACAGCTCAAACAGCCACGGATATTTAACCCGGCAAGCGGGAAAAGAGACGAGATTAACTATTACGTTGCGGAGGTAATTACAGATGCAAAATCTACAAGTGCTTACTATCACAGAAGGCTTATGGGAAGAAGTAAAAAGTGGGATGTGTGATGAATATTGCAAGCATCCCTTCAATACGGAGACACAGGCGGAGCTGAATGAGATATGCAGAGAATGCCCGCTGAACAAGGTTGATGATGCTATGGGTTACAACCCGTGGCAGGAGTAGGAAGGAGGAAAGTTAATGATAGAGGTTCGACATGAGATAAGCAAAGAGGAATATGACAAGGCACAGAAGCAAGGACCGTACAGCATCATCCCGGACGATATCAAGATGGGATATGGCGCTTATTGTGCAGGAGTATACGAAGAGGATGGAAAATATTTCATCAGGTACGATCAGGGAAGCAGTTGTGATTAAGGAGGTAGGATGCTTGATTTTGGATTTTATAACGAAGATTGCTTGCCGAGAATGAAAGAATACCCAGATAACTTCTTTGATCTAGCCGTTGTAGACCCGCCTTATGGTGATGCGGGGGGGGGTACGGATTGTCGATCATCTTCACAGTTCGCAACGGAAGACGGAGCAGGAACGCCGCAAAAATCTAGGGGGGGGGTGGAACAGGTTCGGTCAACGCTTCGACAGGTACAAGAACCCGCC
>Ga0265299_10003667_pt1 | contig 14847 bp, 14 predicted proteins | sample AusTroGonzalo_MG_4_FD_193485 | JGI IMG/M metagenome (GOLD analysis project Ga0265299, IMG submission 193485) | Bovine rumen microbial communities from tropical cattle in Woodstock, Queensland, Australia - Gonzalo_02 | ecosystem: Host-associated > Mammals > Digestive system > Stomach > Rumen ... | reverse complement strand
GCGGGGAGACTTCTCCCGCGGCATTTTCGCTTCCGTCCATACTCCTTGCGAACTCAGTCAGGAGCAGGCGGAAGCCCTGTACAGCAGCTACTACAAGGACGCTCCGTTCACCTTCCTGTACCCCGGCCCTGTGGACCTGAAGCAGGTGGTGAATACCAACAAATGCCTCATCGGCCTGGAAAAGCATGGGGGAGAGCTGGTAATTACTTCCGTGATAGACAATCTGTTAAAAGGCGCTGCCGGACAGGCAGTCCAGAATATGAACCTGATGTTGGGCCTGGAGGAAACCACCGGCCTCAAACTCAAAGCATCGGCATTTTAACCTATGGAACTGTTCCCCGTATATAAGCAGTGGGATATCGAGCCCGTGAAGGGTCTCGGCACCACTTTGTGGACAGCCGACGGAGAGGAATATACCGACCTCTACGGCGGCCATGCCGTCATTAGCGTAGGGCACTGCCATCCGCACTATGTTGCGGCGTTAAACAAGCAGGCCCAAACGCTGGGCTTCTACTCCAACGCTGTTAAAAACAGCCTCCAGAGTACCCTGGCGGCCAAGTTGGGAGAAGCCAGCGGCTATCCCGACTATGCCCTGTTCCTTTGCAACAGCGGCGCCGAAGCCAACGAAAATGCGCTCAAACTGGCCTCTTTTGCCACTGGTCGGGCGCGGGTTCTGGCCTTCGGCAAGGCCTTCCATGGCCGCACTTCCGGCGCGGTGGGCGTTACCGACAACCCCAAGATCCGTTCGCCCTTCAACGCCAATCCTTTGGTTTCTTTTGCCCCGCTGAACGACCTGGATGCCGTGGAGAGAGAGCTCTCCCAGGGCACTTATGCCGCTGTAATTGTGGAAGGCATCCAGGGCGTGGCCGGCATTTACGAACCCACCGACCAATTCCTGCAAGGGCTCCGCGAGCTCTGCGACAAAACCGGCACCATCCTGGTGGCCGATGAAATCCAGTCCGGCTACGGCCGCACGGGCCTGTTCTACGCCCATCAGCACGCTGGCATCAAGGCCGATATCATTACCTCGGCCAAGGGCATAGCCAACGGCTTCCCCATGGGCGCTGTACTCATCAGCCCGGCCATAAAACCCTCCTACGGGATGCTGGGGACCACTTTTGGTGGTAACCATCTGGCTTGCGCTGCGGCCATCGCCGTGCTGGAAATCATGGAAAAGGAGCAACTGGTGGCCAATGCCGCCAAGGTGGGCGAGTACTTCCGGGAGGCCCTCCAGAACGACAAAGCCGTTAAGGAATACCGCGGCCGGGGCCTCATGATCGGCCTGGAGCTGAAGCCCGAATATGTGGGCCTCAGGGACCGCCTGCTCTTTGAAAAGCACTTCTTCACCGGCGCCGCCGGCGAGAACGTGATCCGTCTGCTGCCGTCCCTCACCATCAGCCTGGAGACGGCCCGCAAATTTGTGAAAGCCTGGAAAGAATTAACGGCATGAGGCACTTTACTTCCATCAAGCAGTTTGACGATTTAAAGGCGGCGCTGGAAGCTGCTAAATACGTGAAAGCCAATCCCTTTGCCGATCAGGCGCTGGGAAAGAACAAGACCGCGCTGCTGGTGTTTTTCAACAACAGCCTGCGCACCCGCCTGAGCACCCAGAAGGCCGCCATGAACCTGGGCATGAACGTGATGGTGCTGGACGTGAACCAGGGCGCCTGGAAGCTGGAAACCGAGCGTGGCGTGGTAATGGACGGCGACAAAAGCGAGCATCTGCTGGAGGCCATTCCCGTGATGGGCTGCTATGCCGATGTAATTGGCGTGCGCTCCTTCGCCCGCTTTGAGAGCTGGGAGGACGATTATACGGAAAAGATTCTGAATCAATTCATTCAGTACTCCGGAAAACCCGTCTTCAGCATGGAGGCGGCCACCCGTCATCCGCTCCAGACCTTTGCCGATATGCTCACGATTGAGGAGCACAAAAAGACGGCCCGTCCCAAGGTGGTGATGACCTGGGCCCCGCATCCCAAGGCCCTGCCCCAGGCCGTGCCCAATTCCTTTGCCGAAGGCCTGTCCATGACGGATTACGACTTTGTGATTGCCAATCCCGAGGGCTACGACCTGGCGCCGGAATTTACCAAAGGCCTCCGCGTTACCCACAACCAGGACGAAGCCCTGGAAGGCGCCGACTTCGTATATGCCAAAAACTGGGCGTCCTACGAGCAGTACGGCCAGGTGCTGTCCAAGGATATGAACTGGACGGTGACCAAGGAGAAGATGGCCCTTACCAACAACGCTTTTTTCCTGCACTGCCTGCCTGTGCGCCGCAATATGATTGTGAGTGACGACGTTATAGAAAGTCCTCAGTCTCTGGTAATTCCGGAGGCCGCCAACCGAGTTGTAGCTGCGCAGACCGTCCTGAAGATGATTCTTCAGGACGATCAATAATCACCCACGTTACCCCTTCCCTAAATCCCTTCCCTCGGGGAAGGGACTTACCATCGCCCTTGCAGGGCTCCAAGCATTTCATGGGAAAGTTTTTATAATGATCAAAGTAGTAAAAATAGGCGGAAACGTACTGGACGACGAAGCTGCGCTGAAGCAGTTTTGCCGTTCTTTCGCTGCCTTGGAAGGCCCCAAAGTGCTGGTGCACGGCGGGGGAGCGCTGGCCTCCAAAATGCAGGAGAAACTGGGGCAGAAGCCGCTGAAAATCCAGGGCCGCCGGGTAACCGATCCGGACACGCTGCAGGTGGTTACCATGGTGTATGCCGGCTGGTGCAACAAGCTGTTGGTTAGTTTGTTACAGGAAAACGGCTGCAACGCCATCGGCCTTTCCGGCTGCGACGGAAATGTGGTAAAAGCCGCCAAACGTCCGCCGCTGGAAATAGACGGAACGCCGGTAGATTTCGGCGCGGTGGGGGACGTTACGCCCGCTTCGGTAAACCGCCCGCTGCTGGAGGCGCTGCTGGCGCAGAATCTGGTGCCGGTGCTCAGCCCCATCAATCACGACGGCGCCGGGAACCTCCTGAATACCAATGCCGATACGGTGGCCTCTTCCGTAGCCGCCGCCCTGGGCGCCGAACTCTGGACCTGCTTCGAAAAGGACGGCGTGCTAAGGGATATCAACGACCCCGCCAGCGTAATTCCGCAGCTTACATCGGCCTCCTTCGGCCAGCTGAAGGAAGAGGGGATTATTGCCGACGGCATGCTCCCCAAACTGGAAAACGCCTTCCGGGCTCTCCGGGAAGGCGCTTCCAAAGTGGTAATTCTGAATGCCTCCAAGCTCTTGGAGGGGAAGGGGACGGCTATTACGCTATAGCCTGTCGGCCACCTGATAATTGTTCCGTCCCTCGGAACTGCGGGAAATCATTTCGCCGATAAAACCGGCCAGGAACAGCATTACGCCCAGCACTACGGCCACAAGAGCCAGGTAAAAGAGCGGCTGGTCTGTTACAGCCCGGAACTTGAGGCCCTGGGCCTGGTGTACCAGCTTGGTTACCACTATGCACACCGTCATCACAAAGCCCACCAGGAACATGAGGATGCCGCTGGTGCCAAAGAAATGCATCGGCTTACCGCCAAAACGGGAAAGGAACCACAGGCTCATCAGATCCAGGAAACCGTTCACAAAGCGGTCCATGCCGAATTTGGAAACCCCGTATTTTCGCTTCTGGTGGTGCACCGGCTTTTCGCCGATTTTGCCGAAGCCGGCGTTTTTGGCCAGGTAGGGGATGTAGCGGTGCATTTCGCCGTACACCTCGATATTCTTTACAACCTCCTTGCGGTAGGCCTTGAGGCCGCAGTTCATGTCGTGGAGCTTGATGCCCGTAACTTTGCGGGCCGTCCAGTTGTACAGCTTGGAGGGCAGGTTCTTGGTAAGGGCATTGTCTTTGCGGTGCTGCTTCCAGCCGGAAACCAGGTCGTAGCCCTCTTCCCGGATCATGCGCACCATCTCCGGAATCTCTTCCGGGGAATCCTGCAGGTCGGCGTCCATGGTAACCACAATGTCCCCCTCGGCGGCGGCAAAGCCCTCGTACAGCGCAGCCGATTTGCCATAATTGCGGCGGAAGCGGATGCCGCGCACGGGATTCCCGCTTTGGGCCCGCAAAGATGAAATCACTTCCCACGAACCGTCCGTGGAACCGTCGTCCACAAAGATAATCTCGTGGCTGAAGTCCTTGAGGGAACGTTCTATCCAGGCGTAAAGATCGGGCAGCGATTCCCGTTCGTTGTAAAGGGGTATTACAATTGAGAGATCCATAGCTTATTGTTCGTCGGGCGTATTTTCATCGGGCCTGTTGCCCTGGAAAAGGCTTTGCATAAAAACGTAGCGGGACAGGATGCGGGCCAGGATGCTGCCGTACAGGTAGCAGTACACCCACTGGAAAAAGAAGGTGTACACCGGCAACTTGTCCGAAACGCTTTCCACCTGCTCCCGCTGGGCCGATGTAAGGGAGGCGGAAAGCTGGGTGAAGAGGTCGGTCATCTCTTCCTGCGGCATTTTGAGGATAATAAGCGCCTGGGCCGATGCCAGCAGCAGGCCGGACAGCAGCGCCGCCCGTCGGCCGAAGCGGTAGGTGTCCTCCATCTTCATGCCCTGATACTTTTCCGTGAGCCGCAGCATGAGGTTCTTCATGAGGAGGATGCAGCCGAAGAATTCCACCACCCACAGGATAACGGAGGCGGCTGTAATCAGGAAAGTGGAGCCGGAAAGGGCGCTGAGCTCTTTGCCCATTAGGCAGCCGATGGATATGGCTCCGAACAAGGCGCCGGCCTTGGCTGCCTCGTTCCACAAAGTAGTATTGTCAATTGTCCCTTTCACAGTCGCAAATATAACGATTTTTTGTTAACTTTGTAGGCTCAAGTGCAATTGCTATGATGCAGTGAAAGACTTGGTATGTAATAACTCATCAACAAAAGTAAAATTATGATCAACATCAAGTTTCCCGACGGGAGTGTAAGACAGTACGAGTCTGGGGTTACCGGCTACGACGTAGCCATGTCCATCAGCCCCCGGCTTGCCGCCGAAGTGCTGGCAGTATCAGTAAAGAGGCCCGGTGAGCCCGAAACATCCCGCGGAACCACCCTGGACGTAATGCGTCCGCTCACGGAAGACGTGGAAATCCGCCTCCTCAAATGGGAGGACGACGAAGCCAAGAAGGTATTCTGGCACAGCTCTTCCCACCTGATGGCCGAGGCCCTGGAAGCCCTCTTCCCGGGGGTAAAGTTCGGGATCGGCCCGGCTATCGACAACGGTTTTTATTACGACGTGGACATGAACGGCCGCACCCTTACGGACGCCGATTTCAAGGCCATCGAAGACAAGATGATGGAATTCGCCCGCCAGAAGCAGGACTACACCCGCATCGAGGTCTCCAAGGCCGATGCCCTCAAGTACTTCACCGAAAAAGGCGACCAGTACAAGCAGGAGCTCATCAGCGAACTGGAGGACGGCACCATCACGTACTATACCAACGGCCAGTTTACCGACCTGTGCCGCGGCCCGCACATCAAGAATACGGAAGTGATCAAGGCCGTGAAGGTGCTCTCGCTGGCCGGCGCTTACTGGAGGGGTGACGAAACCCGCCAGCAGCTCACCCGTATCTACGGCATCACCTTCCCCAAGAAGAGCATGCTGGACGAATATCTGGTGGTGCTGGAAGAGGCCAAGAAGCGCGACCACCGCAAGATCGGCAAGGAAATGGAGCTGTTCACCTTCTCCCAGCGGGTAGGTGCAGGCCTTCCGTTGTGGCTGCCCCGCGGCGCCGCCCTGCGCAACACCCTGCAGAATTTCCTGGCCAAGAAGCAGGCCGAATACGGCTATCTGCCCGTGGTAACGCCCCATATCGGCGCCAAGGACCTGTACGTAACTTCCGGCCACTACGCCAAGTACGGCAAGGATTCCTTCCAGCCCATCCATACCCCGCAGGAAGGCGAGGAGTATCTCCTGAAGCCCATGAACTGCCCGCACCACTGCGAAATTTTCCGCAGCGCGCCCCGCAGCTACCGTGACCTTCCGCTGCGTTTTGCCGAATTCGGCACCGTGTACCGCTACGAGCAGTCCGGCGAGCTGCACGGTCTCACCCGCGTGCGCAGCTTCACCCAGGACGACGCCCACCTTTTCTGCCGCCAGGACCAGCTCCAGGAGGAATTCGAGAAGGTGATCGACCTCATCCTGTATGTGTTCAAAACCCTCAAGTTCGACAAGTTCACCGCCCAGGTTTCCCTGCGGGATCCCAAGAACCCGTCCAAGTACATCGGCAGTGAAGAGAACTGGAACAAGGCCGAACAGGGCATCATCGACGCCGCCAAGAAGAAGGGCCTCCCTTACGTGGTGGAAACCGGTGAAGCGGCCTTCTACGGCCCCAAGCTGGACTTCATGGTAAAGGACGCCATCGGCCGCAGCTGGCAGCTGGGCACCATTCAGGTAGACTACAACCTGCCGGAGCGCTTCGAACTGGAGTATGTGGACAGCGACGGTTCCCGTCAGCGTCCGGTGATGATTCACCGCGCTCCCTTCGGCTCGCTGGAGCGTTTTGTGGCCGTGCTGCTGGAGCACACCGCCGGTCATCTGCCCCTGTGGCTGCACCCGGATCAGGTTAAAGTGCTGCCTGTGAGCGAAAAATATGCAGATTATGCGAAAAAAGTTGTAAATCTGCTAAATAATTCCGAAATTCGCGCCTCCGTAGATGACCGTAACGAGACGCTCGGCAAGAGGATTCGTGAAACGTCTCTCATGAGAGTTCCGCTGCTGGTTATCGTAGGAGAAAAAGAACAGGCCGAAGAGACCGTGTCTGTGCGCCGTGGAGCCGAGGACCAGGGTTCCATGAGCGTGCCCGCTTTTGTGGACTACGTCCGCAATGCCGTGGCCGAAGAACTGGCCCAGTAAAAAGTTTAACGTTTTAAAGGAGCAACACTATCGCAACGCCTTTCAAACCCAGACCTTCGGGTCTGAAAAAGAACGCTCGGGTGCAGCCCGGTCCCAAGCAGCAGGACGAAAACGCCCTGCGCATCAACCGTGAAATCACTGCATCCCAGGTGCGCCTGGTGGGGGACAACATCCCCGAGCCGGGTATTTATCCTTTTCTCAAGGCCCTGGATTTAGCCGAAGAGCTGGAACTGGACCTGGTGGAAATCAGCGCCAAGGCCGATCCGCCTGTGTGCAAGATTCTGGACTACCAGAAGTACCTGTACCAGCAGCGGAAGCGGGCCAAGGAAATGAAAGCCAACGCTGCCAAAATTGTCATCAAGGAAATCCGCTTCGGCCCCAACACGGACGAACACGACTTCCAGTTCAAGCTCAAGCATGCCGAGGAGTTCCTCAAGGAAGGGTCAAAGGTAAAGGCCTCCATCTTCTTCCGCGGACGCTCCATCCAGTTTGCCCAGCAGGGAGAGAAGCAGCTGCTTCGCTTTGCCGTGGAACTGGAAGAGTTCGGCCGGGCCGAAAGCATGCCCACCCTGGAAGGCAAGCGCATGACCATGATGATTGCTCCTGTTAAAAAGAAATAAGGCCGAGATTCCCGGTCAGGCCGGGAATGACGCTTTAATGTATAATTTATAATTGTTTAACACAATGGCAAAGCTTAAAACCAACTCCGGTGCCAAAAAGCGCTTTACGCTTACCGGATCGGGAAAGATCAAGAGGAAGCACGCTTATCACAGCCACATCCTCACCAAGAAGACCAAGAAGCAGAAGCGCAACCTGGATCACTTCGCAATCCTTGAGAAGGACGATCTCGCACGCGTAAAAGAGCTCCTGGTCATGTAATTATGTTTAACTGGAACGCAGTCTAAAGCGCATTCATCCAAGAAAGCCACTGCCTCCAAAAAAGTAAAAATTTATGCCTAGATCAGTTAATTCTGTTGCCTCCAGGGCACGCCGCAAGAAGATCCTCAGCAGGACCCGCGGTAATTTCCTCTCCCGCAAGAACGTCTGGACGGTTGCCAAGAACACCTACGAAAAAGGTCTCACCTACGCATACCGTGACAGAAAAGCCAAGAAGCGCGAATTCCGCTCCCTTTGGATTCAGCGTATCAACGCCGCTGCCCGTCAGCACGGCCTCACCTATTCCCAGCTGATGGGACGTCTTGCCAAGCAGAACATCGGTCTCAACCGTAAAGTTCTTGCAGACCTTGCCATGAACAACCCTCAGGCTTTTGAGGCGATTGTCAAATCTGTAAAGTAGTTCTTTGAAATAGTGAGCTGGAAGGAAATCATTACCAACAAGTGGGTGAAGCTGGGCTTCTGGTCTGTGCTTTACATCGCCTGGGTAATCTGGCTCGGAAATTATTGGTGGCTTCTCGGCCTCATTATCATCTTCGACCTGTTTATCACCAAGAAGGTGAAGTGGCTCTTCTGGAAGAAGGAGTACAAGGAGGGAGAGAAGCACAATGTGTGGCTGGACTGGCTGGATGCTGTTATCTTTGCCGTGGTTGTGGTCACCTTCATCAATATTTTCTTCTTCCAGGCCTTCAAGATTCCTTCCTCGTCCATGGAAAGTTCGCTCTACACGGGTGACCACCTGTTTGTGAGCAAACTCACCTACGGACCGCGTGTGCCCCAGACTCCGCTCACCATTCCCTTCACGCACAATGTGGCGTTCGGCAAAGAGTCCTATTCCACTCTTATCCAGAACAAGTACCGCAGGCTCAAGGGATTCCGAGGCGTAGAAAGGGGAGACATAGTGGTGTTCTGTTTCCCTAACGGAGACACCGTATTAACCAAACGTCCTGCCGACGACTATTACGCCTGGGTGCGCACTTCCGGAAGGGAGTACACCATCAAGCATTTCGGCCCTGTGATCGTGCGTCCCGCCGATAAGAAGGACCATTATGTGAAGCGTTGCGTAGCCGTTGCCGGCGACACCCTGGTGGTGAAAGACGGTCTGGTTTGGGTGAACGGACAAAAGGAAATGGACTATCCCGGACGGCAGCTCACGTATAAGGTAACCACCACCGGTTCCCGTATCAACCAGCGCGTGCTGGAAGAGATGGGGCTCAACCTGGCCGAACTTTCCTTCGATCCGCGTCTTCCCGGTTATCCCTGGATGCCGCTCACGGAAGAGATGCTCTCCAAGGTAAAGAGCCTGCAGATTGTGACGGACATTACGCCCAATCTGGAAACCTTCCCCGCCATGGGTCAGGATACGGACATCTTCCCCTTCACGGGAAAGACCCGCTGGACGCGCGATTACTTCGGCCCGCTGTGGATTCCTGCAAAGGACGCCACCGTGGAGCTCACCCTGGAGAACCTGCCGCTGTACGAACGGATTATCCGCGACTACGAGCACAATTCCCTCCAGGTAACCGAAAGCGCCATCCTGATAAACGGAGAACCGGCCACAAGCTACACATTCAAGCAAGACTACTATTTCATGATGGGAGATAACCGCCACAATTCCCTGGATTCCCGTTACTGGGGATTCGTTCCGGAAGACCACGTAGTGGGCACCCCTTCCATCATCTGGCTCTCAACGGACGCCACAAAGAGCTTCCCTGAGAGCATCCGGTGGAAACGATTCCTGAAGATCGTCAGAAACCAATAAAAAGAAACAATTAAAAAGTATAATAATTATGTCAAAGGTTTGTCAGATAACCGGTAGGAAGAGAATGATCGGCAACAATGTTGCCCATTCCAAGCTGCGCACCAAGCGCGACTTCTCCCTCAACCTCAAGACCAAGAAGTTCTGGTCGGAGACCGAACAGCGTTTCGTCACTCTTAAGGTAACCACCAAGGGTATGCGTATCATCGAGAAGAATGGTCTCGACGCCACCCTGAAGGCTGCCCAGGAGAAAGGATACGTAAGCCTTGTTTAACCCTTAAACCCTAAAGTATTATGGCAAAGAAAGCTAAAGGTAACAGGGTGCAGGTCATCCTGGAGTGCACGGAACAGAAAGCCAGCGGTGTTCCCGGTATGTCCCGTTACATCACCACCAAGAACAAGAAGAACACCCCCGACCGTCTTGAGCGCATGAAGTACAACCCCTACCTCAAGAAAGTCACTCTTCACAAAGAGGTCAAATAATTAAAAGGAGATCTAAACTATGGCAAAAAAAGCAGTTGCTACCTTCGATGCTAAGGCTGGTGCCAAGCACATGGTGAAGGTGATCCGCATGGAAAAGAGCCCCAAGACCGGTGCCTACGTGTTCGTAGAGCAGCTTGTTGAAGAGGGTAAGGAAAAAGATTTCTTCGCTGGTAAAAAATAAGCGAACGAATCTGCTAAGTAAGGTGTCCGGGAACGAAAACAAGTCGTTTTTGTTCCCGGATACTTGTTTTTTCCTGTCTTGGGAACGTTTTGGAGCCTTTTTCGTTCCCGGACATTCTTTTTTTAGACGTTTCTGGTTGGCATCTCGGCTGGCTAAAGCACGCTATCGGCCGCCTACATTCAAAACTGTGCTTTAGTCACTATTGTTTCACCCCTCTAAAGCACAGTTTTACCTTTCTGGAATAAATAACGTGCTTTAGAACCTATGGCTCTCTTGATGCTGGGGCCAGCCTGATGTAGAGGGCGGGGAACGACGTTCGTCGCTATGGCGGTGTTTCCAACTGGAAGGGCTTGCCTGCGAACGTCTCTTTTTCCCCCTGACTCACCGTCGTGCGCATGCCGGTTGAAACCGATCCCTCCGTCGCACCGCTTTCGCTGAACACAGGCATCCCTCCGGCTTCGCCTACGGGACCGCCCTTCCAGTTGGCCGCCATTTAACGCTCCTCTCTATTGTTCCCCGCCCCCTACATCAGGCTGGCTAGCCTTGCCGCCAGTACGCGTAGAATGCGTATAATGAGGTTTTCCTGGATTCGCGGCTGCGAAATCGGTCTTTTCGGCCAAAAACATTGCCGCCAGTACACGCAGAATGCACAGAATGGCGATTTCGTGTATTCGCGGCTTTGAGAGCACGCCGTCGGGATTTGATCCGGCCCTTTTCACCCCCCGAATGCATTACGGGTTGGTTATTTGGGTGTAATCAGTTATATTTGCCGAAGCCAATTAGATGTTCGTTATGATAATCAAGCACCTTTCCCTGTTTGCGGGGTTGCTGCTGGGCGTATCGGCCCTGGCGCAGCCTGCGGCTCCGGTTTTCAACTTTCCGCAGCCGGACCAGATTATTAACCTTTGGCCGGATGGAGCGCCCAGCGATAACGGGCTCACCGGCGAGGAAAAGGACTACGGCAACCACGTGTCCAACGTTACCAAGCCCACCCTGGCCCTGTTTTTCCCCGAAAAGCCCAGTGGCCTGGCCTTGCTGGTATGCCCGGGCGGCGGTTACGTGGATGTTTGGGACAAGACGGAAGGTTATTTCAATTCCAAGTGGTTTACCGATCAGGGGATTGTGTATGCTGTACTAAAGTATCGGCTCCCCAACGGGCACTATGAAGTGCCGCTGGAGGATGTCCACCAGGCCATGCGCATCCTGCAGGCTCATGCCGACGAGTACGGCTTCCAGAAACTGGGCATTGCGGGCTGCTCGGCCGGCGGACATCTGGCCGCCACGGCTGCCACGCATTTTACCAAGCCGGAAGAACGTCCGGACTTTCAGATTCTCTTCTATCCGGTCATTTCCATGGATCCGGCCATTTCGCATGCCGGATCGGCCTATTTCCTGCTGGGCATGAATCCCGCACCGGAGCTGCTGGAAAAGTACAGCAACGAAAAGCAGGTAAATGACAACACTCCGCCCGCCTTCATCATGGCCAATTCCGATGACACGGCCGTTCCCTGCGAGAACAGCATCCGCTACTACGAGGCCCTGCGCGCCCATCACATCCCCGCCGCCCTGCATATCTACCCCGTAGGCGGCCACGGCTGGGCCGATAATCTGGGTTTCCCTTATCGCGATGCCTGGATGGCCGACCTCAAGATTTGGCTGGCTTCCTGTCTGGATTAATTATCTCGACCCTTTCTAATTACGGCGTAACCACGTAAAAGGCCTTCCCGGCGGGGATGCTGGCGCCGGTGAAGCGGCGGAAGCCGATGGCGCTGCCGGAGACGCTCAGGACGTACGGCGTATTGCCGTCCACCTGGCCGTCCGTCACCGTCACGGTATCGGCAGAGGCGTGGAGGATGTTGTCGACGCCATGTCTGTCAATGTTCAGGTCGCCTGTCCCTTCTTGCACGAGGTAGACCGTAACCGTCGGTGTAACGTCGGGGAGCAGGGCCATGATAACGACCGGCACACCTTTGGGGATGGTGCGGCCGTCGTCTCCCAGGCGGCAGAGCGTGTAGTCGGACGCCAGGATAAAGGCCTCCGCACCTTCGGGCAGAGTAAAATTGTACCCATTTGAGTAAAACGTGCCCCAATAGGCCGTAACGCCATTCAGGGTACCCCTTACCAAGCGGATCCAACCACATGTCAGGCCCTTGCGGGTGTAATACTTGTTCTGGAAGAAAACGCCATGCTCGTAGACGGTAAGCCCATGGGGGTAAGCGGCTGTCTGCGCGCCGATCTCTTCCGGTTTTTCGTTCGAGACCTGGGCCTCTACGGCGCCGTCATTGTCTGTCAGATCGGTGGCGGCGGAATTAGGATTGCCGCCACATCCGCTGCTAGATGCCAACGTTCCCTCCGGGAGGAGGATATAATAGTTATTGCTGAACTCGATATCGCCGTTCCTGCTTCCAACGATTCCGCCAAATAGCGTATTCTTATCCGAATCTGTATTTTCAATCGTACCGGTGAACAGACAATCTTTGACGATACCCGTACCTCTTCCCCTCCCGACAATGCCCCCGAACCCGCTGCAATTCTTGTATCCGCCATCCAAGATCCTGGCCGCACTGCTACAGCCTGTGATGGTACAATTTGTCATTGCGCCTACAATACCACCATGATAGAGGCGTTGGTTTTCAGTGCTAAGGACACCTATTATTACGGAACTATCTACGTGGCAGTTGGTCACAAGCGTATTATCGATAGCTATCCCGACAATTCCAGCAATATAATACGAGCCGAAGATATGGCTATCGGAAAGGGTGATGTTTTTCACCTCTCCATTCTCGACGCTTGCGAAGATACCAAGCATATCATCAGGCTTGTTGATACGGATGCCGCTGATGGTGTGGCCATCCCCATCGAAAGACCCCATGAAACTTTTGCCCTTGGTCGTACCGACGGGAACATAGTTTCCGCCGTCAATGTAAAGATCCGTGGAATCGTAGATGAGATCCGCACACACCCTGAAGAATTGGCCGGCAAAGGTCGTCCCGCTGTTGACCCGTTCGGCCAGCAGATCCATCTGGCTGGTATAATAGATGCGCCAGGGGTCAGCATCCGTACCGCTGCCTGTCCAGTCCGGGACTGTCAGGCTGGCGGCCACGGAAACGTCGTGTCCGGGCATCGGGAAGGTGTCGCCATCAATGAGAACCCCGTCGACGGTATAGCCCTCGAAGGTATAACCCTTGAAATCGCCGCCTAGCGTGATCTGCGTGCCGGCCTTATAGTAATCCGTTCCGTCGAATGAAAGGGCTGCGGTACCGCTGAAAGTGACGCATTTGCCCCGGGTGATAGTAGACAAGCGGCAAGCGCCGTCATTTTCCGCCAAATCTCCGTCGCCGCTGCCTACATTGACAGAACTGCCGTTCACCGTGCAGCCGAAGTAATAGTTGGTGCTGAGGGTTCCTTCTTTATATCCTACGATGGCGCCGGTATTCGTATGACCCTCGATGACGGCATCGGTGAGGAATAAGTTGGAGATGGAACCGCCGCTGGCAAGGTGACCAAACAGGCCCTGGTAGCCATCTGAAGCGGCTGTGCCGGTCTTGTTGATGCGGATGCCGCTGATGAAGTGGTGTCCGCCGTCGTAGAAGCCTCCGAAGGGATGCTCGGACGTACCGATGGCGGTGAAGTTTTCTCCTTTGGTAAGAGATTGGGGATTGAAGGCAATGTCGGCCGTCTGCACGAAATAAACGCCATTGTACGAACTGCCGCCATTGACTCTTTCGGCCAGTGTAAGCAAATCAGCTCTAGAAGAAATGCTATAGGGTTCCTCCTGGGTGCCGACGCCGTTCCAGGGATCGTTCTTTGTCCATGTCGCGGTGTAGGTTCGGTCGCCCGTGGAGCCCTGGTCGATGGTCACGTCGAGGGTCTTTTCGCTGAGGTCGGTACCTGTCCAACCGTCAAACGTATAGCCGACCCTGCTGGGGCGGGATAGGGTAAAGCTGGGGGTCTCTATCGTGTAGCTGCCCGGGTTGTCGGGCGTAACGGTACTGCCTTCGAGGCCGGCGTACGTAAGGGTGTAGGTGATGGCCTCCACTGTGACGGTCACGGTCACGTCGGCTGCGGGCATCCATAATTTATTGTCGTTATAGATTTCACCCCCGGTCGTGTGATAGACAAGCATATAGCCGGCATCGGGCTGATCGCCCGTGTAGCCGAGGGTAAAGGTATGACTGCTTCCGCTGTAAATAGTAGTAGTGGTGCCATTATTATAGCTGAGGACGGTGTTGCCGAAGGCGGTAAGACCGCTCACGTTGTAGGTGGTTGCAACATCCGCCAAAGCTACGTTCGCGCCCAGGGTGACGGTGCGGCCGAGTTTGACACTGATGTCATCCGCACTGAGTCCGGAGAGGCTGGCCGAGGTATAGTAGTTGTTCTTTGAATTGTTGGCGTTAGATATGCAGACAGCGCTTACGTTCGATTCAGCGGAAACGCTGGTGCCGGCATAAAGACAGTTCTTAAAGGTTCCACTTTGACTCCTTCCCGCAATGCCTCCGTAATAATTGCAGTATTTCATTCCGTTATCGGTGACGTTTGCAGCGCTCAGGCATCCGATGATACTGCCGTTATTTTGTCCTGCGATACCGCCGTGATAATCTGAATAATTATTGAGTGCCCGGATTATAACGCTGTTCTCAACACGGCAATTCTGAATGGTGCCCTCACTATAGCCTGCAATACCGGCAGAAT
>Ga0265299_10003666_pt1 | contig 14850 bp, 14 predicted proteins | sample AusTroGonzalo_MG_4_FD_193485 | JGI IMG/M metagenome (GOLD analysis project Ga0265299, IMG submission 193485) | Bovine rumen microbial communities from tropical cattle in Woodstock, Queensland, Australia - Gonzalo_02 | ecosystem: Host-associated > Mammals > Digestive system > Stomach > Rumen ... | reverse complement strand
TAGAAGAAAAATATAACATAAAGAAAGACTTCTTCTATATTCCTCTAAAAAGAACTTTCTCTATTATTAAACAAGTCGAATTCGCATATATGGATAAGAATAGATATAAAGTCTATATCATCTATGAAGAAGATACTAAACCATTAAAAGAAGATAATAAGCATTATATAAGCATCGATATTGGTACAAAGAACCTGTTAACAGTCTATGACAATAACGGATCTTCATTTATTGTCTCAGGTCAATCTTTGTTAAACATCAATTACTATTTTTCTAAAAGAATTGCTTATTATCAATCTAACTACGATAAATGTTATCTCCATCATAAGAAAGGAGTCTCTACTAATAGGATTAAACATTTATATGAGCTTAAGAATAAAAGGATTAATCTCATCCTCCATCGTGCATCTAGATATATTGTTAACTACTGCAATAACCACGATATCTCTAAGGTGATCATTGGAGATGTCGTGGGTATTCTTCATCAAAAGAAAGAGTTTAATTCTAACAAAGATAAGCATCGATATAACCAGAATATGAGAGCTATATGTTTTGCTAAAATCTATGAATATCTTTCTTATAAGTTGAAACAAGTTGGAATTGAACTAGTTATCATCGATGAAGCATATTCTTCAGGATGTTCTCCTAAATCATTAACTGTATCAAAAAATTATTATGATAAAACAAAAAGAAAACATCGTGGTTTATTTGTAGACGATAACGATATTTATAACGCCGATGCAGTTGGAGCTTATAACATCATGAGATTATTTCGACAAGAAGCTCGCTATTATTTCCCAATACCTCTAAAAGGATTATCTAATCCAAGAAGAGAATATATTCCTGTAACGGATCAGTTTTTAAATGAAGATTATATTAATTGGAATGGTAAAGCCGGTAACGTAGGGATATCGGGTAGGAACTACCCAGATGGATATATATTGGAAGATATCATTCACCAATATACAACCCAGATGCTCGGTTATTCAATTGCCGAGTAGGTTCACTCGTTTTGTTGGAAGACATTCGTGGTGATGTAATCAACACCCATATCCTCTAATCTTTTGAGCGCTTCTTTAGTGTCCACTGTCCAACAGTTAACCTTGAGGTTCTTCCTATGGAAGAGATCCACTAAATCTTGAGTTAATAATTTATCTTCAATATCAATATCCATCTTGAAGAATTTAGCCCATTTATAAAGTGTCTTATAATGGCCTTCTTCTAAGAGCTGTTGTAAGTGCACTCTCTTGTGGAATTTATCTCTTAACTTAATAAGTGGCCAAGGATAGAAAGCGATGAAAGTGACGTTTTCTAAACCCATATATTCATCAATGTACTTAGTGATTTGCTTTAAGTACTTTCTTTTTGGATTCTTTGGCTTGAATTCGATGATAGGGCGCTTGCCACTTTCTTTACAAATCTTTAAATAATCCTCAAAAAGCGGAATATAAGCGTCTTTATCGCCTTGGTCGTTATCTAAATGCAATTTGATAACTTCGTCCTTTGTCATGTCTGCGATGACGTATTTCTTGCCATCACTTAAGAAATCCGGATCGTGATGGATAACCCAATAATTATCTTTAGTTAAATGGATATCGGTTTCGATACCATAGAAGTCGCCTTTCGCGGCTTCTTTGAAAGCATTTAAAGTATTCTCAAAGTATTTATCGTGCTTACCACGATGCGCGATACATAATGGTTTCATATTTATTAGTCTTCTGCTTCTCCCAAAGCTTCTAAGCCAGATGTGAATTTGGTTTTCTTGCTTCTCACATTCTTCACAAAGAAGAATACTACTAGAGAGAAGACAATACAACCAGCAGCATAAATTGGTAATAAGTACCAGTCAAATGAAGGCACTAATAAGAGAGCACCAAAGGCGACAGGAGTGATTGTTTGAGCAGCCATACTAGAAGCATAGTAGTAGCCAGTAAATCTACCAATTTTCTTACTATTACACAACTCAACGACCATTGGGAAAGAGTTAACGTGAACCAAAGACATACCGAAGCCTTTCAACACAAATAGTGGATATAACCAACCAGGAGCAGCTTCGCCATCACCAACACCCGCAGTGAATGTGAGAATAATCCAAACAGCGTAAGCGATAAGCGTTAAACCTAGACCACCAAATAATGTCCATTTACGACCAATCTTACTAGCGATTATGCCGCCTAATGCAAAACCAGCGACAGAAGCGACACCACCAACAATGGTTAAAACACTAGTGGCGGCTTGGCCTGAATCAGTATTGTAGATAATGTAGTTGTTTAAAAATGTGCCGACAGCATTATCTGCCATAAACCAGAAGAACTCTGCGCCTAAAATAAGGAAGAGCATAATCTTATTTGCTTTCGATAATGGTTTATCATCATCAACTTTGTCAGCAGTTTCACTAACTGCGTCACCTCTAGCCATTTCGTCTTTAACTTCATCATGAATCTTGTTTTCTTTAATAAGGATGAATAAGACAACGGCGGAAATAAGCATTAAAACTGAAGCCACTAAAAATGGGGTTTCAACGATCCAGAAATTCTTGTCGTCAATTTGGAGGTATTTTTTCTTAAAATCAAAGAAAATACCGAGGACGGTAGCGAATGCGCCACCAATATAACCCATAATATTGATAATGCCATTGGCTTTAGAACGTAATGGCTTTGGCGTCATATCAGGCATTAATGCAACAGCGGGGTTACGATACATCATCGCAAATAAAACAACCATTGCCATAATTACAATGACACCCACCAAATTACTTTGAGTAAAGAATAATGGGATTAATGGGAATAAGGCACAGCACACAATGGTGCCAACGGCGATATATGGCATTCTTTTGCCAAATCTTGTTTTGGTTTTATCACTGAGAGCGCCAAATATTGGCAAAAGGATTAATGCAGCTAAATTATCAATGGCCATCATAATGCCAACGAGATATTGGACCTTTCTTTCATCAGCAATGCCTAATTTGGTCTTAAATAATTCAGTTAAAATTGGTGTACACCATGAATCATAAACTTGCCACAAAAGCAAAATTCCGAAGAAGGCGAAGCCAATAATAAAAGTACGTTTGTAATTCAACTTAAAGGTTGATTGATTCTGAACAGTTTGTTCCATAATTACCTATCTTTCTGCGTTAGTAACAACGCGTTCACACAATAGCAAGGTAAGGCTTAGCCACCTTTTTGTCAACCTTTTATTTAAATAAAGGGCTATAATAGTTACGAGGTTGCATATATGAATAATAAATTTAAAAGTATTAGGATTACTGACAATTTTTATCAGTCATCTAGTTTCTTTCCAATGCCATTAACATTAATTGGTACATTAAATGAAGATGGTACTTTAACTTCCTACGGTGCCTATTCGTTAATATTCCCTTATTACATCGCTGGTAAGGAATTCTACGCGATGATATTAGAATGCCGCAACACCTCTAATACTGCGAAAGGTTTATTAAGACACAAAAAGTGCACAATTAATTTCTTACCATATTCTAAAAAGAACTTTGCTCAACATGTTGACTGTGGTTTCCCTGGTGACACCCCAGAAGAAAAGATGAAGAACTTCAGATTCACGCCTGTTGATGGGTTATCACAAGATGAAAATCCAAATGAAAAATATCCAAAGATTTTAGATGAAGCATTACAAGTTTTTGAATGCACATGGATGAGTGAATTAGATAACGCTCAGGATGATCCAGTCTTAGAAGATTATGACGGTTTTAAATATCATAACTTCAATGGTATTACCTCTAAATTCGGTGCCCATTTTATCTTAAAAATCGATCACATCCTCATTAAAGAGAAATATTATAACTCCATCATCAATGGTGCTACTCGTAGCAATTATTGTCCACTTCCTACTAACTGGGGCTATAGAGATAGTAAGTATTTCTGGTGTTCTGATTTTAAGAAACCAGAAGCAATAGCGATTCCAAATAGAGAAGTGGATATCTCTTCCGTTAGATATGCTGCAGATAGATTAAATACAGATGTTAAATTCACTGATGCTGCGCTTAAGATGCTTGTGAAAGTGCCACGCCCATTCTTAAAGCTAGTGCTCAATGGCTGTGTTGATTGGGCTAATAAAAATGGTAAAAAAGTCATTGATGAACCAGAGATGAAGGAAATCAATGATAAGCGTTCACAAGAAAAGAAAGCAAAGAAATAGAAAAGAGGACAATGTCCTCTTTCTTTTATAAACCCTTGTTTTGATAACGATGAATGATGAATTCTACTATTAATATGAAAGCTTCAACAAGTAGTGAGACACCGATAAATGTTAAGTGGTGTTCTAGGGCGTTAGCTGTTTTAGCGATTAAGAATATAGAGAATATAGCTTCAGTCACGCAGAGAATAATGATGGCCGTATTAAGGAATGGCTGATTAAGAATGTTATAACCAGCATTACCAATTTTAATAACTTGGAAAGCAATGCTACAAATACCCCAAACGATACACGTGGTCGATAATTCCATGTCTATCGTCATGATTAATACACCAAGAATCATCGATAGACCAGCGACAATGGCGTTAGGTATATTACGCAATTTTCCTAACGTTTTTAATGAGAGGAATTCAACCATCTCAGTAACCCCAATAGCTAAAACAATAGAACCCACAAATGACTTGTTAAGTTCTAAGCCTTCCTGATATTGATAGGCAATGAAAGTTAAAATGGTCACACCGATGATGATGTTACTAATAATTGTTACAATCTCGAGGATGATATGAAGTGTGCCACTCTTTCTCATAACTTTATGGTATTCCTTATTTAAAGAACCTTCAAAGACTATCTTTTAATAATCTCTAATACAATCTCAATCATTGTATTGAAATCTTGGATACAAAGATATTCAAAACGGCCGTGGTGGTTGCCACTTCCTGTGCCTAAGTTTGGTGTAACCAAACCCATTTTGGAGAAGGTTGCGCCATCAGTGCCGCCTTTAATACGTTCGAATTTTGGCTCAATGCCAAGTTTTCTAAGAGCGGCTTCCGCTTTCTTAACTGGACGAGGATCCTTATCAACGTATGGTTTCATATTTTCATATTGCTCAGTAATTTCGACTTTAATACTGGCCTTTGGATATTTAGCCGCTAATTCATCTCTGATTTGATAAATCTTAGCGTCTAATTGTTCTAATGCTTCTCTAGAGAAGTTTCTTAAAATAGCGACAAATTCAACTTGTTCACTAGTGCCATTAACTGAAGTTAAATGCCAATAGCCTTCATCAGCGTAGTATGGCGTTTCCTTTTGAGGGAGCATATTAATAAATTCCGCCTGTAATTGAAGAGCGTTGATTAAGGTATTCTTACCTTCACCTGGGTGAACAGCAACACCATTGATTCTAACTTTTAATTGTTGAGCGTTGAAGTTTTCGATATCGATACTATTTACTTCGCCACCATCAATAGTGAACGCATAATCCGCACCCATCTTCTCTAAAGAGAAGTGTTTTGGACCTTCACCGATTTCCTCATCCACCGTAAAAGCAATGGCCAATGGGTGATGTTTGAAATCAGGATGTTCTTTAATATAATCAAGCACCGCCATAATAATGGCGATACCAGCTTTATCATCAGCGCCTAATAAAGTGTTACCGTCGGTAACCACTAAATCTTTGCCAATGAATTCTTTCATGCGAGGGAATTGATTTAAGGAAATACGGTATTGGTCGTTTAAGATGATGTCATTACCATCCCATTTTGTGACAATACGTGGATTAACATTTTCATCAGTTACTTCTAAAGCGGTATCAACATGGCTATTTAAACCAATGACATCACCTTCACCATTAAGGTGAGCATAGACGATACCATATTCATCCATATAAGCGTCTTCTAAACCTAATTCTTTTAATTCTTTAACTAAAAGACGGCTGAGATTCTTTTGCTTTTCAGTAGAAGGAGTGGTGCCTGTATTCTCATCGGCTTGTGTATCAATCTTCGCGTAGCGGATAAATCTTTCAATGTTTTTGTCCATAAATCTTCTCCCTTGAATGCCAATATTATATATGCGCATAAAGAAACATAGTATCTTTTTCTTTTATAAGAAACTAAATACCGATAAAATGTAAGCATGGTTGAAGAAATTGAAATTAAAAGAAAAAACTATCAAGTTATCGAACAAATCAGTGATCGTTTATTCAAAGTAGAAAGAAAAGGCAAATATTTTGTATTAATGAAATTTGATAACGATCCAGATGGCTTTGAGAAGTTTACTGATTGTGAACACCGTTTAAGAGTTTCTGGTGTGAGCAATCCTAAATGTTATCTTTATGATAAGAAACTCAGATGGGCTATCGTGGACTATATCGAAGGTGAAAACTGTTTTGATATGCTCCTAAAAGGTCCGCTTCCAGAAGAAGTTCTCGAATTAATGTTTAAGGCCTATTGGTACGCAAGAAACGATAAAATGGCGTTAGATATGAAACCAGACAGCTTTGTCTATTCAAATGGTAAACTCTATTACATGCCATTTAAGTACGAAAGATTTGTCTCTAACGACACATTTGTCCAGCGCGACATTCGCTTATGGTTCTTCACAAAAGAGTTCGTTAAATACTGTCACGACAAAGGAATTGACGCTGATCAATCGCAATTAAAGAGTGATTACGAAACAAATAAAAACATCGCTTTAATGACTGTTAAGTATTATAGATAAGAGGTTAAAAGAATTTATGGAAAACAAAACCATTAAACTCATCAAATCTCGCGTTAGCTGTAGAGCTTATAGCGACAAGAAAGTTTCACTCAAAAAAGCCTTGGAAGTAGCGGAAGCTGGTAAATACGCCCCAAGCGCGAAAAACAGACAAATTGCTAATGTCTATGTTGTAAACAGTAAGAGATATGTCGAAAAGTTGAGGACGTTGTCGCTAAATGAACAGAATCGTGACTGCATGTATGGCGCTAAAACGATTATCTTAGTGGGTGCTCCTCGTGAAGATATGTTCACTGATAAAGATTGTTCCTGCATCTTAGAAAACATGTTTTTAGCGGCTCACGCTTTAAAGCTTGCATCTTGTTGGATCAATCAATTCGATGATTTATTCAATACTAAAAATGGGTTAAAAGTTAAAAAGGCTCTAGGCATTCCTGAAAACTTTAAAATCGTGGGCAGCTGTATCCTTGGCTATCCACAAGACGAAGCTTCTCTTCAAGTGAAAGAGAGAAAAGAAGACTTCATTAAGGTTCTCTAATTAAAACACGCGCATTCGTAAGATTGTCATATGCAAATAGCAAGTTTACAATCATTGCGAATGCTTTTTTGTTGTAAAGTGGATATGTACATATAGGAGAGTTTTATAATGAAAAAAGTTGTAACTAATCCGTACTTACCAAATTTTGAATACGTCCCAGACGGTGAACCACACGTTTTTAATGGACGTGTTTACGTCTACGGCTCACATGACCGTTTTGGTAGCAGCGGTTTCTGTTTAAATGACTACATCACTTGGTCCGCTCCACTTGATGATTTATCTGATTGGCGTTACGAAGGTGTTATCTGGAAGAAGACAGATGACCCATTAAATAAAATGAAAACCCAATTCTATGCTCCTGACGTTTGCCAAGGTCCAGATGGTAAATATTATATTTATTATTCACCAGCACCTGGCTTTACAAAAGGTTCATGGGTTATTCGTTGTGCTGTTGCTGATTCTCCAGCCGGCCCATTCAAATTCCACGGTAAAGTTGATTTATCAAAATGGCAAAAGAACTATGCACCATTTGACCCAGCAGTCTATGTTGAAGATGGTCATGTCTATTTATACTATGGCTCTGCCTTGTTCTATCCAGTTTTAGGCTTAAGCGCTAAGAACATTCTTGGTGGTGCGGTCGTTGAACTCGATCCAAAAGACATGGTCACAGTTATCAGTGAACCAATTACCACAGTTCCATCCATCCAATGCGATAAGGATGGCGAATATGGTATCCACGCCTTCTTTGAAGCGAGCTCAATGCGTAAATTCAAAGATAAATATTATTTCATCTATTCCTCACAAGCCGGTCACGAATTATTCTATTGTATCGGTGATACACCAAAAGGTCCATTCAGAAAAGGTGGCACATTAGTTTCTAATGGCGATATCGGTTTAAGAGGCATTGAAAATAGTAAAGATGCATGTGACTTCACAGGTAACACACACGGCTCCATGGTGGAAGTTAATGGTCGTTATTATGTGTTTGCCCACAGACAAACAAATAAATGTCAATTCTCCAGACAAGGCTTCGCAGAAGAAATGTTCATGGAAAAAGATGGTTCCTTCAAACAAGTTGAAAGAACATCCCAAGGTTTATATGGCAAACCATTACCAGGTGAAGGTGAATACTTCGCTTCTATCTGCTGTGGCTTAAGAGCCAAAGATGGTAACAGATTCTATGGCATCTTCAAAGGTGGTCATGGTAAAGAACCATTCTTAACCCAAGAAGGTAAAGATAGAGAAGAAAATCCAAACCAATACATTAAGAACTTCAACGATGGTTGTTCCATCACCTATAAATACTTCGACTTAAAGAAGACCAAATCCTTCGGTATGAAGTTAGATGGTAGAGCCCAAGGCAAACTCGTTATGAAGTATGGTGATAAAGAAGCCGCTCAAGACATTAACGTTAACGGTGAAGCAGTGATTGAATTCCCAGTTGAAAAAGGTGGCGAAAAAGATCAAGTTACATTCGTTTACGAAGGTAAAGGCGCTCTCAATTTAAGAAAACTTATCCTTAAATAAGATAACTAACACTAACAAGGCGTAGCGAAGAGCTACGCTTTTTGTTTGAAGAATTTCTTTAAATAAGTATAATAACTACGTTATGAAAAACTTTTATTTAGAAATCAAACACGTTGATAAGAAAACAGGCGCTAGATATGGTATCCTCCATACACCTCATGGCGATTGTGAAGTGCCAATGTTTATGCCTGTTGGTACTTTAGCCACAGTTAAAACCTTATCCCCAGAAGAACTCCATCAAATGGGAGCGGGCACTATCTTAGGCAATACATATCACCTCTCTATTAGACCAGGAGCGGATATCGTTGCTAAAGCGGGTGGTCTCCATAAGTTCATGAACTGGGATGGTCCAATTCTTACAGATAGTGGTGGCTTCCAAGTCTTTTCACTCGCTGAAAACCGTAAAATCACCGAAGAAGGCGTTGAATTCAAGAGTCACTTAAATGGCGATAGATTATTCTTCTCTCCAGAAGTTTCTATTGGTATTCAAGAAAAACTTGGCTCTGATATCGCTATGTCTTTTGATGAATGTATTCCTTGGCCAGCGGACTATAACTACTGCAAAAAATCCACCGAAAGAACATTAAGATGGGCGAAGCGTGGATTAGACGCTCACACTAGAGAAGACCAAGCTTTATTTGGTATTGTCCAAGGTGGCGACTACGAAGACTTAAGAAAAATGTGCGCTGAAGAATTAGTGAAAATGGATTTTCCAGGTTATTCCATCGGTGGTACATCCATTGGTGAACCAAAAGATAAATTCTTCGAAATGATTGATTACGCTATTAAATACTTACCAGAAGATAAACCAAGATATGTCATGGGTATTGGTTCTATTGACTACATCTTAGGAAGTATCTTACGTGGTGTTGATATGTTTGACTGTGTCTTACCAACTAGACTTGCTAGACATGGTGCTTTAATGACAAGCCATGGTCGTGTAAACATCAAGAATGAAAAGTATAAAGAAGACTTTACTCCATTAGATGATAAGTGTGATTGCTATTGCTGCAAGAACTACACAAAAGCGTATTTAAGACATTTACATATTTGTGATGAAACATTTGGTAAGCGACTTATGTCTATCCATAACGTTAGATTCTTAATTAGACTTGTTGAAGAAGCCAGAGTGGCTATCCAAGAAGATAGATACGAAGAATTCATGAAAGAGAAACTCGCTGAGTTTGGTGATGAAAGAGGCTTCTAATGAACATTAATTTATTTGATTATTATCTTCCTGAAGAATTAATTGCTCAAAGACCAAGTGAAAAAAGAGATCACTCACGTCTTTGTGTTGTTAATAAAGATGAACACACTTACACTGATAAGCACTTTTACGATATCGTCGACTATTTACATGAAGGCGATGTTTTAGTCAGAAACAACACTAAAGTTATCCCTGCGAGATTATTAGGCGTTAAAGAAGTCACTGGAGCGCACTGCGAATTATTGCTTTTAAAGCAATTAGAGGGTGATAACTGGGAATGCTTAACAAGGCCTGCTAAATCTTTAAAAGTCGGCGCTCGTGTCGATTTTGGTGAAGGCAAACTCATTGCAGAATGCATCGAAGAAAGAGAAGAAGGTCTTCGTGTTTTTAAATTTATTTATGAAGGCATCTTCTTAGAAGTTTTAGACCAATTAGGTAAAATGCCTTTACCTCCATATATCGCTCAACAATTATGCACTAATGATAGATATCAAACTGTCTACGCTAAATACGAAGGCAGTGCAGCCGCTCCAACAGCAGGCTTCCATTTCACCGAAGAAATCTTTGAAAAATTAAAAGCTAAAGGTGTTGAAATCGTTGATGTTACTTTACACATTGGCTTAGGTACTTTTAGACCAGTTAAGGTTGAAGACACTAAAGACCACATTATGCATAGTGAAGTCTATGAAATGAGTGAAGAATCCGCAGCTAGATTAAACGCCGCTAAGGCTAATGGCCAACGTATTATTGCTATTGGTACAACATCTGTTAGAACCTTAGAAGCTAACTATTCTAAGTACGGTTGTTTTAAACCTACAAGAGAAGCCACAAATATATTTATCGAACCTGGTTATGAGTATAAAACAATCGATGCTTTAATCACAAATTTCCATTTACCAAAATCAACATTAATTATGCTTGTTTCCGCTTTTATGGGAAGAGAATTTACCTTAGAAGTTTATAAGCATGCAGTAGAAGAAAAATATAGATTCTTCTCGTTTGGAGATGCGATGTTCATTTATGGAAGAGACAAAGATTAATTACCAAAAAGAGCAAGAACGGTTACTTAAAAACCTAGTGGAATCTGGTGAGAAACCAACACTTCTTTTACATGTTTGCTGTGGTCCTTGTTTTACTTATCCTTATGAATTAATCAAAGACTATTTCAAGATCACCATCATCTATAACAATTCCAATATTTATCCTGAGGAAGAATACAATCGTCGTCTCAATGAACTTAAGGGTTATCTAAAAGCTATATCTGCGGATATTGAAGTCATTGAATTTGATTATGATAATGCAACCTACAACAAAGATTTAGAACCATACGCTGATCAACGTGAAGGAATGGATCGTTGCCGTGTCTGTTTTAGAAAGAGGCTGGGCCAAGCTGTCGAGTTCGCTGAAGAACGTGGCTTTGATTATGTCGGTACTGTTATGAGTATCTCTAGATTCAAGAACTCACAAGATTTAAATAAAATTGGTTTTGAATTGGCGGAAGGTAAAAGAGTTAAATGGCTACCAGCAGACTTTAAAAAGAATGGTGGTTATGAAAAATCTTTAGATATAGTCCGTAAATATGGATTATATTTCCAACATTACTGTGGTTGTAAATTCTCAATTCGCGCCACAAAAGAAGAGCTGTAATCTATTACAATTTGCGCTTTTCAAAGTTAAATTATTCATAAAGTATGCTATCATCAAGGTAGATACTTTTTGTTATTAGGTTCAAAATCAGCTATTTTTTCATTTTTATCAAAATGGGAGACTTTGATTGAAGGTAAAGGAGCAATGATTATGAATAAAAACAAACGCAAAATTTTAATTGTTGAAGATGAGTTCGTTAACCGCGAGATTTTAAAGAACATCTTATTAGATGATTTTGAAATCATTGAAGCGGAAGATGGTGAAACCGCTCTTGAATTGTTAAACAGTGGTAGAGACGATTTGTCACTTATCCTTTTAGATTTGTTCTTGCCTAAACTTTCAGGCTTAGAGTTATTGAACATCATCCAAGCAAATACAGCGCTCAACAATATTCCAGTTATCGTTTTAACAAGCGATAAGGAATTAGAAGTGCAGTGCTTACAATATGGTGCTTCAGACTTTATTTCAAAACCATACCCAGACTCTAGCATCATCAAAGCTAGAATTAATAGAGTGGTGGAACTATTTGAAGATAGACAAACCATTAAATCCACTGAAAGAGATGCTTTAACAAGACTTTATACCAGAGAATACTTTTATAAGTATGTCGCTGATGAAGATAGATTAAATCCAAACGTTGAAAGAGACGCTATTGCGATTGGCATTAGATCCTTCCACATTATCAAAGAACGCTTCGGTACATCATTTAGTGATAGCCTTTTAGTGCGTTTCTCTAAACGCCTTAAGAAACTAATGCCAAATATTTCTGGTATGGTCTGTCACTTAGAAGCGGATACATTTATTGTCTACGCTCAACACTTTGTAGATTATGAAAAGTTCTTGGAAGAAATGTCTGCTGATATCTACGTGGATAAGGAAAGTAAAACTCCACTCAAGGTACAAATGGGTATCTATCAAAATGCCGATAAGAATCTTGATATTGATGTCCGTTTTGAAAGAGCGAAAATTGCCCTTAACAAACTCAGAGATAGTGTGGTCAAAAACTACTTCATATTTGATGATAAATTGAAGGAAAAAGAACTCTTTGAAGAAGAGCTTTTAGAAGAGTTCAATACCGCGATTAATGAGAAACAATTCGTGGTCTTTTATCAACCAAAATTTAACATCCAGGGAGAGGCTCCAAGACTCGTAAGCGCGGAAGCTCTTGTGAGATGGAAACATCCACAAAAAGGTTTGATATCTCCTGGTATTTTTATTCCTTTATTTGAAGAAAAAGGTCTTATCCAACGACTTGATTTATACGTCTGGAAAGAAGCGGCTTCTCAGATGAAAAAATGGCAAGAAAAATACCATAAACATGTCCCTGTTTCAGTGAATGTTTCTCGTATCGATTTGTTCGATCCAACACTTGTGGAAACACTCTTGGAAATCGTTAAAGAAAATGGCTTAAAAACCAGTGATTTATTACTCGAAATTACCGAGTCAGCGTGTACTGATAATGTCGATGTCATTATTGATAAAGCAAGTGCTTTAAGAGCAGCGGGATTCAAGATTGAAATTGATGACTTTGGAACAGGCTATTCATCTTTGAGTATGATTAACAAACTTCCGCTTGATGCTTTGAAGATTGATATGATCTTTATTCGTAATGCTTTTACCAGTGAAAATGATAACAAGATGATTAAAATCATCATCGATATTGCATCATATCTAAAAGTTCCAACAATTGCAGAAGGTGTAGAGACCAAAGAACAAGTTGCAGTTTTGAAAGAATTAGGCTGCGATATTGTCCAAGGTTATTACTTCTCTAAACCTGTACCAAATGAAGAATTTGCGGCCTTCCTAACCACGGAAAAATAAAGGAGAAATGACTTATGCTAACTATCGAAAAATTAAGACAATACGGGGCTAATGTTGATGAAGGATTACAACGATGTGTGAACAACGAACAACTCTATTTGACTTTAGTCAACCGCTTCCTAGATCAGAACACTTTTCCGGATTTAAAAGACGCTATTCTTGCCCATGATTTAGAGAAAGCTTTCCATATTGCTCACTCGTTAAAAGGTGTCATTGGAAACCTCTCTTTATCGCCACTTTATGATGTCATTTATCAACTCACAGAACTGCTCAGAAACCGCACAGAAATGGACTATTCAAACTACATTCAGAGGTATGAGGTGTCCTACTCCATGCTCTCGGCGTTAAGGTAAAAAATCACTTTATTTTTAACAGCAAAATTTCAAAAATTGACCAAGAAAAATGCACTTTTTGGTCTTTTTTGATGAAAATTTTTTGCCTTGAAAACTATGTCACGTGTCCACTCTTTTAGCACCTTCGCCCTTTATATATTTAAATTTATTTAATAAGTTGTTGACAGCGTATACACACTCACGTATGATATTAAACGTTGACGGCTCGCGTTGACGTGCGAGGTTGCTGATACACCCACAGGCGTTGTCATGAAGGTGTATTCAGGTAATTCGCACTGAGAGAGTTAAAGTCAAAGCCTGATAGTGATAGGAGGAAAAACAATTCATGGCAAAAGCAACCACAATTAGGGTTCGTCTTAAAGCGTATGATCATGTCAACTTAGACTTAAGTGCTGAAAAGATCATCGCCGCAGCGAAAAACACAGGCGCCACAGTTGTTGGCCCAATTCCGCTCCCAACGGAAAAGCAAGTGTTCACCATTCTAAGAGCGGTTCACAAGTACAAAGATTCTCGTGAACAATTCGAAATCAGAACACACAAAAGAATCATCGATATTAAGAACTACCGCAAAGAAACTCTTGATTCCTTAAAGAATCTCGACTTACCAGCCGGTGTTGATATCGAAATCAAATTATAGGAGGTAAGAGTCAATGAAAGCTATTGTCGGTAGAAAAATGGGCATGACTGAAGTCTTCACTGAAGATGGCCAAATCTACGCTGTGACAGTCGTTGAAGTCTTACCAAACGTTGTCACACAAGTCAAAACTGTTGAAAAAGACGGTTATGCCGCTGTGCAAGTTGGTTATGAAGAATTAAAAGAATCCAGAGCCAACAAATGCGAAAAGGGAATCGCAAAGAAAGCCAATACAGTCCCACACCAAGTCCTTAAAGAATTAAAGGGCGATGAAATGACTGGCTACCAACTCGGTGATGTCATCAAAGCAGACATCTTCAAAGCTGGTGAAGTCGTCGATGTCATTGGCACAAGTAAGGGTCACGGTTTCTCCGGTGTTATCAAACGTTGGAATCAAACCATTGGTCCAAAAGGTCACGGTTCAGGTTACCACAGAGGTCAAGGTACCTTTGCTAACAACGGT
>Ga0265299_10003665_pt1 | contig 14855 bp, 17 predicted proteins | sample AusTroGonzalo_MG_4_FD_193485 | JGI IMG/M metagenome (GOLD analysis project Ga0265299, IMG submission 193485) | Bovine rumen microbial communities from tropical cattle in Woodstock, Queensland, Australia - Gonzalo_02 | ecosystem: Host-associated > Mammals > Digestive system > Stomach > Rumen ... | reverse complement strand
CAGGCTCTTAAGGACGAGAATATTGAGCCGAAATGGGTCCAGGTGGGTAATGAGATTTCCAACGGCTTCCTTTGGACCGTCAGGGGCAACCAGTGGGGAGACCCCATCCCCGATTCCCTCGGCCGGGTAACCATTCTGGAATCCGTCGGGCATCTCAGGAATAACCCTTCCCAGTATGCGGGGCTTTTCTCCGCGGGCTATGATGCAGTAAAAGAGGTTTTCCCTCAAGCAAAGGTCATCGTGCACCTGGACAACGGCTTCTATCAGCCTTTGTACGACAGCAACCTGGACACCCTCAGGAAGTATGGAGCCAAGTGGGATATCATCGGCATGTCCCTCTACCCCTACTGGGCGCTGGATTCCGGCCTTGAGACTGACGAGGAGGAGACCATTACGCACTGCATGCAGAACATCGGCCATGTGTGGAAGAAGTATCATACGCCCGTAATGATTGTGGAGACCGGCTTTGAGGTGGACGAGGCTCATCCAGAAGTAATGGAGAAGGGGAGGGACCAGCTCCGCCGTATCATCCAGGAATCGAAAGCCACTGGCCACTGCGAGGGCATCTTCTACTGGGAGCCCGAATGCCGCCCGTTCCAATATAAGCTAGGGGCCTTTGATTCTGAAGGAAAACCTACCGTCATCATGGATGGGTTTGAAGATTGAGCGCTAGCTTATTTTGCCTTCCACCAACGTATCAAGAACCGGATTCCGGCTGACAACAATCCCGGCCCCAAACCCATGTAGAACCAGGCAAAGAACGATGCGGGAATGCCTGGTATGTACTTGAGCGAGATGCCCAGGGTAATCATAAAGGCAATAATGAGATACCCCTTCAGGCTAAATGTCTTGTAAATGGGTTCCTTCGGCCCTGGGAGGGCGTGAATCCTTAGCGAGTATTTCCTCACGATGCCCGTGAACATCAAATAGAACCCAGCGAACACCAACACGGACAGCGGAATCATCCACCAAAGTTTCTCCGTCGTTGTCGTAAGATAATGGCTGATACCGGTTATCAAGATTTTCGTTCCGATAGCCGTCCACATCAGGCCATTGATGGCCAGAAGGTGTATCTTACGGACCTTACACATTTACAGTTCGTCTTCAATCTCTTCCTCGACATACTCCCGGCTGCTGGGAATAATGACCTTGATCTCAGCTATCAGCCAGCCGCGGCCGTCCACCTCAATTTCGCCGACGAAAGGGCAGGGGACATTCTCCTCGTTGAAGTCCTCGTACCAGTCCAGTTGCGTGCGGGGGATATAGCCCAGCAACTTACCATCATTGCGGTACACCGCCTGAGCCCGAGGGTCGTGCACATTCGACGGCTCCGGCTTTACAATGCCGACAATCTTGCCCACATCATGTACCGTGCAGTGGTACCTTAGACCTGTAATGTCGAAGGTCTCAGTATTCTCCTCCAGGTCATCGGAGTAATCAATATTATCAAGAAACGATAAATCTAATTCTTCGTCATCATCGGGGAATTGCTCATCTACTTCCGTCTGAGTGCCCGTGGTATTCCAACCCTTCTGCGCCTCCTTCATCGCCGTATTCACGGCTTCCTTGGCCATCCCCATCACCTCTCCGAGCACCTTCATCGGCTCCTCCGCGCCCTTCTTTGCCTCATTGATTGCCTGCTCAATCTCACCCAGAATTTGCTCCTTTAGTGACGGTCCTGAAGCCTTCTTCTCAGCCTTTGGTCCGCTGGTGCTCCCTGCAGAACCAGCCTTCGGCCCGGATTCCTTCTGATAATGTGTCTGCTCCTTCTTCGGCTGAGACTGTCCCTGCGTATGCGAGAACGACCTTGTCTGCTGCGCCTTCCGCTGACCCTTCTCACTCTTATTGTACGAATCGTCGTGGTCGTCCCTGAATATCAGGAACAACGCTACAACCACGATAATGCCAAGTATTGCGTAAAACATTTCGATAAAACAGGGAACTTAGCGATGTTATTTCTCTTTCAATCTATCATAAAGGAATGCTCCTGAGGAAACCAGACCGACGAAGAGAATAAAGAGTCCCACGAAAACTATTCGATCTCTGTTATTATCAAATCCGGTTATTAAAAACCAAATTGCGCTGCATATTAAGAAAAGAAGTCCTAATATTGTTAAGACTTTTGTTTTCTTAGATTTGTTCTCTACGTTTCCCATATCACTACGACTTCTTCTTTTTCTTTTCTTCGGCGCGATATGAAAGAACCATACTGAGTATTCCACAGGAACTAGATATTACCCCGAGAATTCTGGTAAAAATGTCACCCGGAATAAAAACCCAGATAACGAGGAGGATGGCAAACAGCATCCCCAAGACCACTTGCATTTTTTGTCTCTTATTCATATACAAATCCCCGTCTGGCAAACAAAAATACCAATTATTCAGCATTATTTCAACCCTTTACGAAAAGAGGACGAGTCATCGAGATTGATGCTCGTCCTCTTCAGACGCTTGCGGTCATAGACCTTCTTGGATTTGTGGAGCGCCGAGTATGAAACCGGCCTCCCGTGCTCGGCAATCTCTTCCATCCGAGCCGCTCTGCGCTGGGCCAGCATATAGTCGGCCTCAGTAATCCGCAGTTTCTTCTGTTTCTTCTTCGGTTTCATGAATTAAATAATTGGTAACGTCTATATAGATACAAATTCCGACCCAAATGTTGCATCGCTCCGACCAATCGCTTGAAGAATCGGACGTAAGCTTTTATGCAGCTGACTCCAGGTGGGGCATTCATGTCCCCCATGATGCCTCCGGCTAGAACACCTGGCACGGTACCCTCTAAATATCCTACCATTATCCGGTTCTCACAGAATTCTCTTATACGGAAAAATAGAGGTTATGCTTTGAAATGCAGGACGCTGCGGACGGTCATTGATTCGTCGGAGGCAGTTAACCAGGAGACCGAGTAACGCCGGCCTCCTTTTTCTACGTTCACCACAACGTGGCCGCCATCGAAGGATTCAGTGGCAATGTCTTTCATCCAGGCGGCGTCACCGTCTTTTGCACGGCGCTCGGCGGGCATAATGGTGGGGCAGATTATGCGGTTCCCGGGATAGATGCTGCGGTCTGACAGGAGTTCCATACAAGGTGGCAGGTTGTGAAGCTGGTCCCAGACGCAGCTTACCCACACCTGGGGGCTAAGCGCCTTCACGAGTTTCCGGGTCATAGAATTGTGGCCGTGATGATTCACTTTGGCCACGTTCACGGGGCCGCAGACATCGGCAATGTCATCCTCTATGGAACGCTCGGTGCCATCAGGGTCTTTGAACTTTGCAGAGAAGTCTCCGGCGGTGTAGAAGCGGAACGGGCCGTAGCTGAACACCATACCCAGTGACATCGCATTTTCGCTCTTGACAGGTTTCCCGGCCTCGTTGCAGGCCTGGAATAGGTCTTTGATGCGGCCGTCCGGATATGCGATGCATCCGTTCGCGCAGATGTTTCGAACATGGAAGGAAGGATATCTCCCGGGCCGATGAAGGGGGACAATCTGGTCCGTGGCTCCAATGCGGAAGGTTTCGATCTGAAGGCCACGGCGCTTCTCCATGAAGCGGTAGAAGCGCTGCATGTGGCCAACGGTATCTTTATCCGCATACTGGAGTGAATCCGGACTGTCCGGCCAGCAGCGGTCGATGGCTTTGCGGAAACTCAGAGTCTCCGCTGCTTGGGAGAAGCCGCTGAGGCAGTACTCCTCGCCGTCGCGAATTATCTTTTCCGCGTAGAACTGGTCGCTGCCGGCGTGGTCGTTGTGATAGTGAGTGAGGAGCATATAATCCACATCCGTGATGGCGGGATTAACGCGCGTTACGTACCTGGCAATCCATTCTCCGGAATGTCTTTCTGCGCCAGGCAGCAGCGGAACCGCCTTTTCCCCGCGGGCAAGGGCGTCAAAGTCGCCGCAGTCCAGAAGCATAGTTGTGCCGTCCGGGAAGATGAGGAACAGGGATTCTGCCACTCCGGTGTATATGAAGTGTATCTGGAACTGCCCTTCCTTCCAGCCCTGCCAGGGCTTTCCGACACTGTTGTCATGGCATCCGGCTGCGAATGCTTGCTTCCAGTCGGTAAACATCAATCCGGTTCCAGCCAGAAGCGTATTCTTTATGAAATCCCGTCTTTCCATAGCTTGATCTATACCCTAAATTCCACAAACTATTTGCGTGATAATTTCCCAGTCCCCTGTGGGTTATTTGCTCCTGTAATCAGAGCTACTTTATTCTTAAGTCCGTAGTTCACCATATCCTTTTCATCATACAAATGACATTTTTACGCATTCAAACATCGGCATGTCCGTCCGCCTGTTGAAGAACGCCAACTAAGTATTCAATAGCGGAACACGGGACTTTGGGTGAGCCTTAAAATATCGGTGGAAAGTGATTAGGGTCGTTATCCACGTGAGTGTCGTCTGATTTCACGAAGATGGCAGCGAGGATGCACAAAATGGCTATTGCGATGAACACGCACTTAGCCACGAACTGTATGATTTCTGTGAACGTCATTTTACCTCATCCTATAATGCCATAACTCTTTTGACCCTAAATTCTTGTAATATCTTGGAAACTCATTGAGAGAAAGATTAATTCCATGATTATTCCTTGCTTCGCGAAACTCGATTGAATCGGCAAAGGCAAGACATTTATTATCACCCTTCGTTATAATCCAATAAACAGAATCCCTCGTTTGATGATCCTGCATAAGCGCAATAATGAAATTATCATCGAATCCACATGAAAGCAGGTAGCCTTCTAAAACTATAGCATTCTCATCATCAACAATCACTTGCGGTGCTTCTCGAATATAACGATACCCATTCCCCAAGCTATAGCTATCATCCATCCTGATGCCCACTTGCATTGCAGTACGGAGTGCAGTATAACACAAAGCAACCGCTACCATGAGAACACATGTCACAATTAGCACAACTTTCGTTTTACCACTCATCTTTTTAATGATTGAGATACCTTTCCCCTATAGCAGGCAATTAGCTTTGGTTACTAGGACAAATTTAACACTTTTACCTTAAATACGAAACCGGAGCACCGCGTGAAAGAGGACTCCGGCTATGCCGAAAGGCATCACAGCGGAACAAATGCCGATAGGCTTAAGCAAAAGAAAGCCCCGCCGTGTCTTTGGTTTTGGGTTACTGTACTTTCCACCTGATCCGCCACCGACCATCTTCATAGTCGTGGCTAAGAATCTTAAAAGTCCCTATCTCAGCGGTGTTCTTCACGTGAGCGCCGATACAAGCGCAGGCATCATAATCACCCACGCGCACGATTCGGAGCGTTTCAGACGCATCCTCCGGCAGTTTGCTAAGGTCAACGATATCGGCAGCTTGCTCTCGAGGCATGAATTCAATCGTAACATCGAGATTCCGGCCGATGACTTCGTTCACTGCCGCCTCCAGCTGAGCCACCAGCTCATCCGTTGGGCAGCAGGGGAGTAGATAATCGCACTTGGATTTCTTCCGTTCGATATGTGCATTCCTGGACCTCGGACACCCAAACATTTTCACCATCGTTCCGTTCAGGATATGTTCCGCCGTATGCATCGGCGGATACTCTTCTTTGTTATGTGTGTTCAGAATCGGTTCTTCCATTTTAGAGGGTTATGACTTCGCGAATATAAGCATTCTTTTCGTAAATTTGTCTTCGTGAAACTCACTGACCTAAAAGACCTCCGCGTCATCAGGAAGAGCCTGGAGCCTCAGCCGGAGCAGAAACCGCAGCAAAATCAGCCGCGCAGACGTTCCGTGGAGCTCAGGAGCAAAGAGGAAGAGCACGCCCGCAATGAAGGTCTCACAGTCGGCCAGAAGGTCCGCATGATGGACACCAACGACATGGCAACCATTACAGGATTCGGGAAGGATTACTATGAATTGGAGTTGGACGGACTTACCATCCGGGCTGTCCGAAGCGAGTTCATTACGATTGATCCCGAAGAAGACAGAAGGTTGCGGGCATCCATTCCCTCGAAAGCGAAAAAGCAGGAGGATAGTATTGAATTCCAAGAAGATACGACAGGCGACCTGACAATAGATCTCCATATTGAACGCATTCCGGGTAACGAAGGAATCCCCGAGTGGGCAGCATTGGAGTTCCAGATGAACTACTTCCGGCAGGTTCTCCGCAAGAACCTCAAGCATAGGGGAAGGAGGATTGTTTTCATCCACGGGGTAGGGGACGGCACTTTGGCCGCCTCCATCCGAAAAGAACTGGACGAGGTCTATGCGCTCAGTTGCAGTTATACCTTCGGCCCCATGGGCGTTACCAATGTAACCATACGATGAAAACAGGAAGAATCATAGGAATCATTGCAGCCGCTCTTGTTCTTGGCGTGGCCGCTTTCCTTATCTACGAAAGGCAACGTACTTCCAAACCGCAGGTTGTCAGCTGCGGTACGCTTGAGGTTTATCCCGACTTCGAATCCGCCTTCATAACTCCAAGAAAGGTATCCGTATGGCTACCTGAAGGGTATAGGGTAGGAGAGTCGTGCGATGTTCTCTACATGCATGACGGGCAGATGCTCTTTGACTCCACCACGACCTGGAACCATCAGGAATGGCAGGTGGACGAGATTCTTTCGAAGCTGATGGACGAAAAGACTGTCCGAAGGACTATCGTTGTAGCCATCGACAACACCTCGGACAGACTGAAAGAATACTTCCCGGACGAAGCATGTAAGGGCCTGGATGATGTGGATGCTTCGGAGCTCGGGGGAAACAACTATCTGAAGTTCCTTGTTGAGAGATTGAAGCCCTTCATCGATGAACACTATAAACCTCTGACGGACCGGGAGCACACCTTCATTATGGGCTCAAGCATGGGGGGCCTCATTTCCCTTTATGGACTTTGTGAATACCCCGAGGTCTTTGGCGGCGCGGCTTGTTTATCCACCCATCTTTCCTTTGCGCATCTCAAAGCCGTGAGGAACACGGAGGCCATGGCCGATGGATTCCTGAGATATTTAGCCGAACACTTGCCGGCCGCAAACGAGGCGCGCATCTATATGGATCACGGAACGGAAGGAATTGACGCTGCTTATGGGCACTATCAGGAGCGACTGGACTCTCTATTCTATGAAAGAGAATGGGATATCTGTCATTTCAGAAGCATTGTGTTCGAGGGACACGACCACAACGAAACCTGCTGGGCGAAGCGCCTGGCAGAGCCGATTTCTTACTTACTTGGGGAAACAGAGACATGCGCGAACTGATTTACTAGCTTATAGGTATCCATTACTCAGCCCCTCCCGCCGTATGGCATCTTCCTTCTTCAGCTCGGCGAAGGAATTGTCGACCTCCTTTCGGTCTGCGTTCAACATCTTGGTAACATCACCGGAAGAAACGGGCTTCCCGGCTTCTTTCATGGTATATAGGTGTTAAGATTGTTCCCAAGTCATTCTGATGTGAGGGATTCCATCCAGGATAAAAGTCGCCGATGATTGCTTGAATCCGACCAGTTCATAGAACCCTTTTGCATACTCTTGCGCTTCCAGGTCAATCCGACCTGCCCCGAAGTACTCCCTAGCCGCATCAATTCCAGCCAGCATTATTTGCTTCCCATATCCTTTGTTTCGAACGGTCGTTATGACACGGCCGATCGAAACTTCCTCCATGTGTGAGCCCGCTGGACACACTCGGCAAAGGGCCACAATCTTATCATCTTCTGTGAGCCACAGGTGAACGGCGGGCTGATCGTCGTAATCCAGATCCTGATACACGCAGTTCTGCTCCACGACAAAAACCTCGTTGCGTATCCGTAGCAGCTCATACAGTTCCACGTTGGTCAATTCGGAGAAGATTTTCTTATGAAGGACAAGCGCCATTTTTCGTTTATTCTTCTTTCTTGCCTCCTAAGTTACGGATTTTCACGCAATAAGCAATAACAGGCCGAGCTCCGAACGACAGTTTAATGCCACATTGTCAGTACCAGCGAAATGCTCCGATTTTTGTTATACATGAGCCAAACTGATAGAAATGAGCAAACTGACCAGAGAACAAAAAACTGGCATACAAATTTCAAAGTAAGGCTATGCGACAAAAACTGATCGACCTCTCCGCGCAATACCTCCAGGCAGGGAATGCCATCCAAGATGCAGTCCGAGATATTATCAAAGAAGCCGGTGGATTCATCAATGCTTCGAACAACAAGCAGGTAAAACCAGACATTAAAGCATTGGTATTCAATAGTAAAACGGGGTATTCCGAGGCATTCCCAATTAGGGGCTTGCGCGTCAACGAAAAGGACGAAGTGGAAGTCTTCGTCGGCAACTTCGGGACCATCTATACGGATAAGTTCCTGCGAGGAAAAGCCTCAGAAGAGCGCTGGCAGCCGCTTAAGGGTTCCAATATCCTGTTCTATCAGACTATTCTTTCCATAGCTAAAAACATTGACGAGTATCTGGGCGATGCGTCCTAAGAGAAAACTGAATAAACTCCGAAGTTTATAATGAAACATACTCGACAAAGAGCGCTTCCTCGAGAAAACCTACGCGCAGCTATGATACTTTAAAGCCGAAACTGTCAAAGAAATCGGCATAATGCTCACTGTGAAGGTCGGTGCCGATCATGTCGAACAAGTTTTCGGCCAGCAGGGCTTCGCAGCGGACGCTTACTGCTTCGCCGTACAGGCCCTCCAATGATCCCACATTCCGCTGGAACAGTGTCCCTGCATCCTTCAGGCTGTGATAGCGGTCCATGTCCAAATACAGATAGCGTTCCGGGTGCGCCATAACGGGCTGATACCCCATGTCCAGCAGGCGCTTGATTTCATCCTCAGGGACGATATTTCCAATCCGGCTAGCCTTGTGAATGGGCAGCTCAATGAGGATGTGATGGCCTTCCCACGGCAGCAGCCAGCCTTTTTCCAAAGTCTCCGGCCAAGTTTCCGGGATAAGCCGATACTCCATCGAAGGGGTTAGTTCCAGTGGGATATTACGCTTGTCAAGTTCTTCCTGCAGCTTCTTGCAGGTGGCGATGACTACCTCCGGGACATTGGGATACTTTCCAACCCGATGGGATGTGCACACTGCCTTACGGAATCCCCAGGACACCTGCCTCCGGGCAAGTGCAATGGATTCCTCCAAACTACCGGCACCGTCATCCAGTCCCGGCAGAATATGGCAATGGCAATCGGTTCCAGGGTTTATCATGCTTCAAGAAATTTCCGTGAAGGTACAACTTTTCTGACAAATAAAAATCATTCGCGGAAGGTTGGATATTGTTTCGCGGAAGGTTGGAGAAGATTTTGCGGACGGCTGGTTTTTTGAACGCCAACCTTCCGCAGTAAAATTGCATTCCATGGTAGTGTGGCCAATAATCTATGCGGAAGGTTGGTATGATAAAAACCAACCTTCCGCGAATTTGCTTATCTTTGTAGAGAACTGATTATCTATTTACTATGGAATTAATTGAAGCTATCCGGCAGAGACATTCTGTCAGAAGATATACAGGACAGCCTATTGATAAGGCTACGGCCGATACCCTCCGTAACGCCATCGAAAGCGCGAATGCGGAAAGCGGGCTGAATATCCAGCTTGTGCTGAACGAACCCAAGGCCTTTGCCAGCAAGATTCATACATACGGGACTTTCTCCGGAGTGAATGATTACCTGGTGATGGCCGCCCCGAAAGGCAAGCAGTGGGAAGAGAAAATCGGCTATTACGGGGAGAAGATTGTGCTTCTGGCACAGACGCTGGGGCTCAATACCTGCTGGGTGGGGCTCACCTATAAGAAGATTCCGGGGGCTTTCTCGCTCAGGGAAGGGGACATCGTTCACTGTGAGATAGCGCTGGGGTACGGCGAGAACCAGGGGGTTCAGCATCCCCTGAAACCCGCAGAGAAATTCTTTGAGGCCGATGGAGAAGTCCCGGAATGGCTCAAGGCCGGCCTGGAAGCCGCCCTTCTTGCACCCACCGCCGTAAACCAGCAGAAATTCAAGTTCATCCTTCACGATGGTAACAAGGTAGAAACCAAGACCTTCTTCTCTCCCTGGGGCTATACTATCATCGATCTGGGGATAGTCAAATATCACTTTGAAATCGGTGCCGGCAAGGACAAATTCACGTGGCTATGAGAAAAATCCTTTTTTTGATATCGCTGATAGCCCTTTTCTCAGCTTGCGAGCGGAACAAAAAGACGGAATCGTACTGGGCTGAAAGGGCAGATACGGCTTCTGTCGCCCTTGTCAATTATTTCTGGAACCCAGACAAGTACTATTGCAATTACAACAGCGCGGGAGACACTACTTTCCATTATTGGCCGCAGGCCCATGCGCTGGATGTGTTTACAGACTGGTATTTACGTACAGGGACTCCCGAGATTCTTAAGCTATATGATGAATGGTATGAGGGTGTTCCCGCTGCCAACGGAGGAAGTTTCTGGAATCCTTATTATGATGACATGGAGTGGAACGGCATTGCTGCGCTCCGTGTATGGAAGGCAACAGGGGACAGACGGTTTCTTCTTGTTGCCAAGCAGTTGTGGGAATTCATCATCCCTGCTTGGAACGACAGGGGAGGCGGTGGTATGACTTGGAAAAAAGGGATGGAATGGAGCAAAAACGCCTGCTCCAACGGACCGGCTGCTATCCTGGCCGCCAGACTCTATCAGGAATTGAAGCAGGAAGAAGACCTGCAGTGGGCACGGAGGATTTACGCATGGGAGAAAGAGCATCTTTTCGATAATGGGGCCATCTATGACAATCTCAACGGAGATACTGGTAAGATTGCCAACTTCTGCCTTACCTACAATCAAGGAACCTTTATCGGAGCGGGTGTGGAACTCTATAAAATCACCGGAGACAAGTCTTACATACGTGATGCCATTCTGGCCGCCGATTATACCTTGGACCATCTAACTGTTGATGGTGATATCCTGCAGCCCGAGGGAAGCGGTGACGGTGGAATCTTTAAAGGCATCTTTGTCCGGTATTTTACGCAACTTATCCGGGAAGGGGATTTACCGGAAACGACCAAAAAACAATATATCACTTTCCTAAGGGACAATGCGGAAACTCTATGGCAACAGGGAAACGACGGAGGACGTTTTGCTCCCGATTGGCGTGAGATGCCTGGCAACCCTTCTGCCATGACGCCCCAGCTGAGCGGCTGCATGCTGATGGAGTCAATGGCCCTGTTGGAGAGGGAAGGATATCTCTTAACTTCTTTGTAGTATGAAAAGACAGTTCGCCCTTTTTCTTACATTTCTACTGCTCAGTCTGCCTTGTTTTTCCCAGGAGCGGCAGCAACCCACGCCCGAACAGATACAGGCCTATCTCCGTACGCTGACTTCGCATCCGGACCAGCACGTGCTGACTCCGGATCGTAATGCGTCCGGAATAAGTCCTTATAGGGGAACAAAGAACTACGGAAAACGGATTGCCGTTTTCGGTGGTTCCCTTTCGGTCAACAAAGAATCGGACGCCGCTAAACAGATCTGGGCCGATCTTCTCAATGCCGAAGTGACCACCTATGGCGTTGGCGGCGCCGGTTTTTCCAGCGAGCAGGGATATACATTGCAGAAACAGGTAGACACTGCAGGAGTCTACGATGTATATGTCCTCTGGGCCTCCACCAATGACTATACCAACAGCCGGGAATGTGGCAGTTGGAAGGATTACACGGTATATGACGGGTTTGACGAATCCAAACTGGTCACCCAGTGTGGCGGCATCAACTACTGTATCCGGAAGCTTATGGAGAAGAACCCCAGGGCAGAGGTGTATTTCTTCACCTCCCTTCGCTTCTTCGGATCCGATGCCGGACACAACCCTTTCTCCCAGGAACCGAACAAGACGGGGAAAACCTTCGCAGAGTACATCGAGGCCCAGAAAGCCTGCTGCGCGTATTACGGAATCCCCGTTCTAGACCAGTTCAACCTTCAGGGAATCAACGAGTTCAATTGCGAACTATACTATATGGAAGACCGGCTCCACATGAACGAGGACGGATACAGGAAGATAGGCCCTGTCCAAGCCGCCTTCCTCTCCAACGGCCGCTAACAGACTCTTTACAGATGGTGGTCGGCGCCTACGTCCACGCCGTTCCATGCTTTCTTTGCCGTCCAGTCCCTGTAGGGTGAGGCCCAGAAGGGGTCTGTTTCCGGCAAGCCAAGCGGCAGGAATACAGCCGTGCAAAGGTACAGGCTACCCGTGTTGATATAGGTTTCGGCCATACGTATCTGGTTCCCGGCATAGCCGCTGCGGAGCCAGCCCTCAGGGTTGAACGTATGCGGCATCCCCAACTGACGGGCAATGACAGCCGTGAGGGCGCAGCGTACCTGTGCGGGGCTCACTTTCTCCGGCAGCAGGTGAAGCAGCGCGGCGTCCGAGAGAGCGTGGAAGGAGCCGAAACGGTAATTGATGGATCGGCCGATGACAGGATATGCTCCCTCCGGGGAAATCATCCGTTCCAGTTCGGCGGCGAAGCGGCCGTGACGGCGCTCCTGCTCCGGCAGGAAATCGGCCTCTTTGATGCCATGCTTTTCCATGATGCGGAGCACCTCGGTGAGCATCGGGTGGATGACCAGACTGTTGTAGTAATCATAGTGGAAGTCCATCCCGTCTCCGTACCAGGCGTCACCTTTGTAAAAGTTTTCGCGGAAGCGCCGTACGCCATATAGAAGCCGATCCATGTTGCATTCCCCGGTGAACTCCAGCAAGGCAGCCTCCACCATGGAGGCGAAAAGGAGCCAGTTGCTCTCCCCGGGGCGTATCTCCCGCGAGCGCTTCCACTCCGTGACAAGCCGCTCCTTCGTATTCCTATCCAGCCGTCCCCAAATCATTGTCGGGGCGCGGAGGATACCTTCGGCCAGGAAGGCTGCATCAACGAGGGGCTGGCCGGAAACGCTTCCGTCAAACAGGAGATAATCGGGCGAAGCGGGGTCCACCGCATTCTTAAGGCCCTGGACAACAAGGTCAATGAACTCTGCGCGGATCTTCCCTTCCTCCGTTCCGTCCGGCCCCAGCTCCAGCCAGGGAGCGATGCCGCAGACGGTCCGTCCCACGGCCTCCAGGTAGGACACTTTGTAGTTATTGGGGTCTTTGGAACGGCTCTCGTAGGGCATATTTTTCTTGAGCGTTCCGGCGGCAAGGTTCTCCAGTACTGGACGGGCGATGCGATTCAGGGCGCTCACCCACTCCCGGCGGTCGTCCGCTCCTGTAGGGTGCTCCAAGAGCTTCCGCAGGCGAAGAAGGGCCTCTACATAGTAATAATCGGCATAGGAGAGAGGAACGTCTACCTCGGAGTGGCCGGGAAGGTTGCCCACGCCGTGCTTGATGAGGAAACCACCTTGTTCGCCCTTTTCTGCCAGGTACTCAGGCGAGGAAAGCGTCCTCAGCTGTGTTACGGCCACTTCCAGCCACCTGGGGGCCATCTCACCCGGGTCCAGCTGGCTCAGCTCGATGAGAGCAGAGGCCATGATGGCAGCCGATGAAGCGTCCCGCTGGGCATGGGGGATATCGGGCGCATTATAGTCCCAGTAAGGGACTTTGTCGGCGGGCAGGTTCGGATGGTCAATCAGGTATCGGCCGATAATGCGCGCCTGTTCCAGGAAAGCGGGATTGAGGGTCTCCCGATACATCATCGTATAACCATAGAGACCCCAGGACTGTCCGCGGGCCCAGGCGCTGTCGTCGCTATATCCCTGGCCGGTCTGCTTGGCGTGGGGCTGCCCGGTAGCGGGATCGTAGGAGACCACATGCCAGGAGGAGCCGTCCTCGCGGAAATGGTTCCGGATGGTGGTGTTGGCGTGGGTTATGGCAATCTCCTCATAGCGGCGTACTCCGGTCTCATGACTCAGGAAGCAGAGCATCTCCAGGTTCATCATATTGTCGATGATGACGGGGAATTTCCACCGCTTGTTGGGATCCCAGGACATCATGACGCCAAGGTCCGGGTTCCAGCGCGTGAGAAGGCTATCCGTCCCTTCCTTGATGACTTCCAGATAATGCGGGTCTCCCGTCAGGCACCAGCCGTTCCCGTAGCTGCAGTACAGCATGAAGCCCAGATCGTGGGTGGAGGTCATCTTCTTCGCGGGTTCCACCCTTTCTGTAAACACCTGGGCCAGAGCCTTATAATCGGCATTCCCCGTGGCTTCGTACAGCAGCCAAAGCTCTCCGGGGAAGAAGCCCGATACCCAACCGCGGTAGCTGGTGAACTTGAGTTCGCCCTTCTCAAAGGTCTTGGGCAGGGCGTCAGGTTTGTCTTTCAGGTTGTCGGCCAATATCAAGGCTTGCCCGCAGGCGCGCCCGAGGCCCCTTTCGATCATCTGGTCCAAAGGCTCATTGACCGCTTGTCCCCATAATGGCGAAACGCCCAACAGAAATAAAAATGCGAATATCAGTCTCTTGTTCATTTTGTGAAGTTACGATATTTTTCCAGATTCCCCACTTTTTTCTTGCTTATTAAAACAGTAACTTTGTATGGTATGAATAACAGTAGTTTCAGAAATATCGTGCTGGCCCTCTCCTTTCTTTTTCTTATAGAGGGTTGCTCATCAAATACACCGACTATGGGGACCTATGCTTATGATCTCGCCTTTCTGAACGGTAATGGCATTGAAACGGTAGAACTCATCTCCCGGGACGGGCAGTCCCGCATCGCGACCGTGCCCGCCTGGCAGGGACGCGTGGCCACTTCTACCTCGAAGGGTGGAAACGGAGAAAGCTATGGGTGGCTGAACCACGCCTTCATCGCCGCGGGGGAGAGAAGCCCGCAGTTCAACAACTACGGCGGCGAGGAGCGTTTCTGGCTGGGTCCGGAAGGCGGGACCGCCAGCTGGTTTTTCGCTCCCGGGGCCGATCAGGTCTTCCCCAACTGGGTGGTGCCGGCTCCTTTCGACACGGATGTCTTCCAAGTGACGG
>Ga0265299_10003663_pt1 | contig 14858 bp, 12 predicted proteins | sample AusTroGonzalo_MG_4_FD_193485 | JGI IMG/M metagenome (GOLD analysis project Ga0265299, IMG submission 193485) | Bovine rumen microbial communities from tropical cattle in Woodstock, Queensland, Australia - Gonzalo_02 | ecosystem: Host-associated > Mammals > Digestive system > Stomach > Rumen ... | reverse complement strand
CGCATCAAACCAAAGCAAACGCTTTGAGTTCACTCCTGTAGACATCAGCACAAGAAGAGGCAACTACGTTTTAATAAAAGCCAAGAATACAAGCGACAAACCATTCACTTTATATATTTCGTACGGAAGCAAGAATGTTAAAAACGGCGGTTTCACAGTAACCGTTCCGAACGACAATAAAGTCAATGATTTTATTATCCGTGTAGGCTCTCAATACAAATGGTTTAGCGAGGACAACACATGGATAGAGATTCTTCCCGAAAACGGAAGCATAGAAATTTACACAATGGAAATAACAAAAGGCAACTAATATGAACAAGTCCGATTCACGTTATCAATTGTATATCAACATCTTAAAAGAAGAGTTAGTCCCTGCTATGGGCTGCACTGAACCAATTTGTCTGGCTTATGCAGCCGCCAAAGCACACCAGGTTTTAGGCGCAATGCCCGACAGAGTTGAAGTTTTGGCAAGCGGTAACATCATTAAGAATGTCAAAAGCGTAATCGTTCCGAACACCAACGGAATGAAGGGAATCAAAGCCGCTGTGGCAGTCGGAATCGTGGCAGGAAACCCTGACAAAGCCCTTGAAGTTATTGCCAACGTGACTCCAGAACAGAAAAAGGAAACCGAGAAATATCTCGCCTCCACCCCTATCACCGTGAAACACGTGAGTTGCCAGGAACAACTGGATGTCACAATAATTGAATATAGTGGCAACCACCATGCCGACGTGAGAATCTGTGGATTCCACACCAACATAGTGCACATCCAAAAAGACGACGAAATCCTCTTCCAGAGCGAGACAATAGCCAAACCGGCCAAAGAACTCACCGATCGCAGTTGCCTCAGCATCGCAGGAATAGTCGACTTTGCAGATGGCGTTGATATTCAAGACATTAAAGAGACAATCGGACGACAGATAAAATATAATAAAGCCATCTCCGACGAAGGATTAAACAATAAATGGGGCGCAAATATCGGCAGCACATTATTAAAATACTATGGCAACGACATCAAAGTCAAGGCTAAAGCCCGTGCCGCTGCAGGTTCTGACGCACGCATGAATGGTTGCGAGTTACCGGTAATCATTAACTCAGGTAGTGGCAATCAAGGACTTACGGTATCGATGCCAGTTATAGCATACGCTGAGGAATACAACATTGATGAAGACAGGCTTTACAGAGCTTTAGTTGTTTCCAACCTCACCGCCATACACCAGAAAACGCGCATCGGACGACTCTCGGCTTACTGTGGAGCCGTTAGCGCAGGCTGCGCAGCAGCCTGCGGCATCGCCTACCTTCTCGGCGAAAGCCTCGATGTGATAGAGCATACACTCACAAATGCAGTTGTTACCGTTTCTGGCATCATCTGCGACGGCGCAAAAGCATCATGCGCAGCAAAGATCGCAGCATCAGTGGAATCAGGCATTCTCGGTTATTACATGTATAAAAACGGCCAGCAGTTCGAAGCAGGCGACGGCATCGTTGGATGCGACATCGAAGACACCATTAATAATGTTGGACTTGTCGGCTCAATCGGCATGAAAGAAACCGACACCGAGATTATTGATATTATGACTAAATAATTGATTATCAGTCTATTCTCTGAACTTCTGTAACATTATTCAAAGAGCGCAACTTGCGTATAAGTTGCTCAAGGTAATTGACACTCGTCACGTGTACCACAAAACGACCTTCGTACATACCGTTTCGCGTGCCCATCGAAGCGTCTATGATATTGATTTCCATTTGTTTCATCACTTCCGTGATATCGCTGAGGATACCGAAACTATCCTTTGCCACCACCTTGATTGTGGCTCTTGACGGCACATCGCCCTGCCATTTCACATCGACAAGACGGTAAGGATAGCGTTTCTTCATCGCGATTGCATTCTTGCAATTTACTCTATGTATTGTGATTCCGCCACCAACATTAACGAAACCGCAAACATTATCACCCGGAATAGGATTGCAACATTTCGCCATCTTAAACGCAAATCCGTTGATATTCGCTCCGATACTCATCGCATCGTTCTCATTTTCAACAGGTTTGTCTTTGCGCTGTTCCTCTTCCACCCTATGCACCTCTTTTTCCTCTGTCTGCGCCAAAATAAACGACTTCAACTCAGCAAGATCAATCTGATTGGTGGCGATATTATGATAAAACTCTATACCCGACTCACAATTGTATTTTTTGAGTAACTCATTGAAAATCTTATCATTAAATACAATTTTCCAATTTTTGAGTTTTCTGTGGAAAATCGAGCTGCCGAGTTCGGCCTCTTTCATCTCCTCATCTTTCAAAAACCTCCTGATCTTCGATTTTGACTTCTCTGTATTGACATAATTCAGCCAATCGGCTTTCGGTGTCTGTCGCTTATTTATCTGAACCTCAACACGATCGCCGTTACTCAAAACATATCGAATCGGTTGCATTTTCCCGTTAACACGCGCCCCGATGCAGTGACAGCCCACCTGAGTGTGCACTTCAAACGCAAAATCCAGGATTGTGGAGCCAACCGGAAGCTGTTTTACCTCCCCCTGAGGCGTGATTATGTACATCTTGTCAGACTTCCCTTTCGCTGCGCGCTTGTCGTCTAACGGATTGAAAGCCAATTGGTCTGTGTCCTCAAGAATGCTTCGAATCTGATTCAGCCACTCATCTGCGGTCTGATGCTTGTCGTTATGGCTCTTATACGACCAATGTGAAGCGTTGCCTTTCTCAGCAATCTCATCCATTCTCGACGTTCTAATCTGCACCTCCACCCAGTCGACGCCATTTTTCACCGTTGTGTGCAACGACTCATATCCTGAGGCCTTAGGCTTTGTAATCCAATCCCTAAGTCGTTGAGGATTAGGCTGATACAGATTTGTAACAATGGAATAAACCTTCCAGCAATCAGCCTTTTCGTCCTTTATCCTTGAATTGTTTATGATGATTCTAACCGCAAAAAGGTCGTACACCTGCTCAAACGGTACATTTTGCGCCTTCATCTTGGCAAAAATCGACGGTATCGACTTGGTGCGCCATTTTATGGTGTAATCAATGCCTTCTTCACTCAATCCCATACGTATCGGCAGAAGGAAATTCGCCATCTTCTCCTCCTGCACCACATGCGACATGGTGATTTTTTCATTTATCTCCTTGTATTCCTTGGGATTTTCATGAATCATCACCGCCTCTTCCATTTCCTTTTTTATATTGTAAAGGCCAAGACGATGAACTATCGGAATGATAAGATACTTTGTGATTTCAAAAAACTTCTCAACCCCACCTGAAGCGTCAATATCCCCCTGATGGCGGCAATTTGACAGGCAATGCGCTATTATCAGCATCACCACCCTGATGTCGTCAACCATCGAGAGGAATAGTTTTCTAAACGTGTCCGATTGAGTTGAGATTTGCGACATATTTAGCGACATCACCTTAACTAAACCATTGAGTATCAAGGCAACTCTATCGCCAAACTGTTCTTTGATCTCGTCAAAAGTGACATCTGAAACTTTCGTGATATTGTGAAGCAACGCACAAACAATTGTCTTACTGTGCATTCCCATTTCGGAATAGCAAATCTTTGCAACTTCGAGAACATGCAACATCATCGGCCTGCCGGAACGCATGCGCATTCCATCGTATTTCGAGCAGCATAAATCGTAGGCTTTCCCAATAAAACCGACCTCTTCCAAAGTCATCGTCTCACCCACCAGCTGAATCAGCTCTTCATACGATCTCTCGATCTCCAATATTTCCTTTTCCGAATAATTCTTCAATTATTAAATTTTTAATGTGCAAATATACGAAAATATATCAAAATGTACTATTTTTGTAACGTAATTTTTTAATTAAAATTGTCCGACTTGGGTAATGAATAAAAAGTTTCTGAAAAATATAATTTTTTTACTTTTTATCAATCTTTTGATAAAGCCGTTTTGGATTTTAGGCATCGACGTTGCCGTTCAAAACCTTGTCGGAGACACATCTTATGGCCTATATCTCGCCATTTCGCAGTTTTCATACCTATTTTATATATTGCTGGACCTCGGTCTGACCAATTTCAACAATCGTAACATCGCACAGAACAATCAGCTGCTTTCCAAGCATTTTGTGGGTATTTCACAAGCGAAAATATTCCTCACAGTGCTTTATTTCCTGGTAATTTTTATCATCGGATGGCTGATAGGATATCGCGGAGAACAGCTCAAACTGCTTGCAATTGTTGGCATTAATCAGGTTTTACTATCGTTTATATTATATGTTCGGTCGAACATTTCGGCCCTGCTCCTTTTCAAGACAGACAGCCTGCTCTCTGTTCTCGACCGTGTGCTTATGATTTTGATCTGCAGTTTCATGCTGTGGTCGGGATTCTTCCCCAAAGAGTATTTCAACGTTTACACATATATTTACGCGCAATCGGTATCTTATCTCATAACTCTTGTCATTGCAATTATTATTGTGTTGAAACACACAGGAAAGCTCACCATCAGAATCAACATCCCGTTTGTGATAATGATAATCAAAAAGAGCCTTCCTTATGCTCTTCTTGTACTTTTGATGAGTTTTTACAACCGTCTAGAGCCTGTGTTAATCGAAAGATTACTTCCTGAAGACATTGCAGCATCTCAAGCGGGTGTTTACGCAAAGGCATGGCGACTTTTCGATGCCGGAAACAACATCTCTTACCTGTTCTCTGTAATTCTTCTTCCTTTATTTGCAGCTATCATTAAAGAGAAAGAAGACTTGCAAGGCCTTGTAAAACAATCGTTTAGCATTATGCTTTCCATGACTTGCATCATCGCGGTGCTGTGCATATTCTACAGCCGCAATTTCATGGACATCATGTATCCTGAACAAAACAACGCCGAAGCATCAACCATTTTGATGATTCTGATGGGCAGTTTCGTCTCAATATCAGTCACTTATATTTTTGGAACGCTGCTTACTGCAAACGGGAACCTCAAGCATCTGAATATTGTTGCAGCCTGCGGAGTTGTCTTAAACATCACTCTCAATTGCTTGTTTATCCCTAATTTTCAAGCAGTTGGAGCCGCATTCACCAGCCTATGCGTGCAATTTGTCACATGCGTGATACAATTCTTCATCGCCAAAAAGATTTTCAACCTCAAACTCGGCAATTTATTCTGGATTCGCATAGTGGCATTCCTGATTTTAATAAGTGCAACAGCTTATCTATCAACAACATTGACAATCAATCTTTGGGCATCATTCGGCTTAGCGGCAGCAAGCTGCGTTATCATCGCATTTCTCACTAAGATGCTGAATTACAATGAGATAAAAGATCTCGTCTTCTCTTCAATGAAAAACATTAAGAAATAATTTGCAAAAATCTCCAATAGTTAAAGATTTTTCACTATTTTTGTAGATTATTTGAAAAAGTGTTGTCTTATGACAGAGATGAATTCGAAATGTATCGTTAAACTTTTGTTGAAAAACAAACTTAATGTATTGATTATCCTAGTTTTAGCTGTTGTATTGGCAATTATTTTCTCATCAAAAACATTCATTAAGCCTTTATACAAATCAAGCGTAATCCTGTATCCTACAACGACTTATTCGGCTTCAAAGGCAGTTATGAATACAAATAATCTCATCTATGTGGATCCTCTTGAAATCGGCGACGAGTCACAGACCGAACATATGATGCAGATTCTGAATTCAGGAATCATCAGAGAAAAAATCATTGAGAAATACGACCTGATGAACCATTATGGCATCGATAATGACTGCGAATATAAGCAAAGCAAACTTATCAAAGCTTACGAAGACAAGATAAGAATCAGAAGAACTGAATTCAACTCCGTGAAAATCATAGTTTTGGATACCGATCCAGAAATCGCGTCGAACATTGCAAACGACATTGCGGCCATGTTTGATGAAACCATGAACGAGATGCAGCGTGAGATATCAGCTAAAGCTTTTGAAATCGTTGAAAGAGAATACAATAACACAATCGACGAGATTAATGTTCTCGAAGATTCTTTGAATTATTACAGAGAAAAAGGCGTTTACAATTACGATATTCAAATCAACACTCTTTCACAACAACTTGCCACAGAACTTGCAAAAGGCAACGATAAAGGCGCGAAAAACATTGAAAATCAAATAAATAAGCTTTCACAAAACGGGCACAGATTTAACGATATCAGCAATGATATAAAAATCAAAAAGGATTATCTTACATTTTTGAAAACGAAATATGACGATGCGAGGTTAAACGCAACAGAAACAATTCCTCACAAATTAGTCATCACAAACGCATATATTTCAGACAAACCGGAATATCCGATAAGATGGGTAATCGTAACAGTTACATTTTTCGCCACGCTTATCATAATTATTATGGTTTTGGCAGCATTTGAATATTCAGAAAATAAAAATAACAAACAAGATGAGTAATTATTTTGACAACACAACAATGATTAAAACCATTTTCAAGTGGAAATGGCACATAATCATCATCACACTCGTAGCGGCAATTTGTGGCGCCGTCTTTTCAGGTCCAAAGTTCATTACACCTTTGTACAAATCTGAGGCAGTCCTCTACCCTAGCAACGTTTCAGCATATTCTGACGAAACTTTCACCGAGCAGATGCTCCAGATAATGCAATCAAATGAAATCATGGATTCTATCGTCGAGAAATTCGACCTGATGAAGCATTACAAAATCGACAAGGGATACAAATACTGGAAAACAGCTCTCATTAACGAGTACAAAGATAATGTCCGCATCTCCAGAACCCCATACGATGCCGTGCTTATCAAAGTCATGGACAAAGATCCGGAAATAGCTTGTGCTATAGCTAATGATATCATAAGATTATATGACTATAAAGTCGGAAAACTCCACAAAATCAAGAGATTGGAGGTTGTTAACATGTACGAGTACCAACTTGAACAAAAACAACTTTTCATCGACTCTTTGGCAAGACGCATGGCTGAAATGTCAGAAGAATACGGCTTATTGGACTATGAAAACCAAACCCGCGAGGTTACAAAAGGCCTCATAAGTTCAAAAGGCAACAATGATGCAGCTAACGAGCTCATGGAAAATATGGAGAAATACGGACCGGAATTCGTGGCCATTAAAAAACTCATTGAATCTGAGAACAAATCATACAGCGTCGCCCGTCTCGAATATGAGCAGGAACTGCGCTTCTACAAAGCTGATATGACATTCTCAAACGTTATTTCAGAGCCGTTTGTGTCGGATAAGAAAGCATATCCTGTTAGATGGGTCGCCGTTGCATTATGCGCATTGGCAGCTTTCGTGATGTCAATAATCGTCATTTATCTTTTTGACAATAAGAAGATAAACTAATGCAGAAATACGTAAAAACAGCGGCATTATATATTATTGTGGCGTTATTCGTCGCAATAGGTCTTTTTTTCGTTGTCAAAAAAGACACTTATCTTGCTTTTGCTTTGCCAGCCGTTGTCGGCGTACTGCTGTTATACGTATTCTCTTTGGACAAAGTCCTGCTTTTAATATCGCTTCTTACACCTTTATCTATTAATATAGAGACCGTCGCAGGCGGATTGGCAGTTTCATTGCCGTCAGAACCGCTTCTTGCCGGAGTTTTGGTCCTGTTTGTGGCGAAATTCCTTTATGAGCGCAAGTTCGACTATAAAATAACCACACATCCTATCTCGATAGTGATTTATGTCATGTTTATCTGGATGTGCATCACAACGATTACCAGCGAAATGCCAATCGTTTCGCTGAAATTCATAATGTCGCGACTTTGGTTCATCATCCCGTCATACTTCCTTTGCGCGTTGTTGTTTAAAAATCCCAAAAACATCAACAGGTTTATCTGGCTTTACATCGCCGGACTCGTTATCGTTGTTATCTACACAATAACCAACCACGCAATGCATGGTTTTGACGGCGACACAGCTCACTGGGTGATGACTCCATTTTACAATGACCACACAGCTTACGGCGCCGTTTTGGCTGTCTACATAATCCTGTGCGCTGCCTATCTTTTCATGCCTAACATGCAGAAAAACAAAAGGATAGCCGTTGTTATAGTGCTGTGCTTACTCCTCTTAGCAATAGTGCTTTCATTCTGCCGCGCATCATGGATCAGCCTTATTGCAGCTCTCGGTGTATTAACATGCGTACTCCTCAAGATTAAGTTCAGATACATCGCGTTTGTTTCTGCTGTTTTGATTGTGTTATTCTTCTCATTCCAACAGCAGATCTTCGATTCTTTGTCAAAGAACGACCAAGACGCTTCTGGAAATATTGTAGAAAACATCCAGTCAATGACAAACATTTCAACCGACGCGTCGAACCTTGAACGTATAAACCGCTGGAACTCAGCCATTAGGATGTTCAAAGAGAGACCTGTAGTCGGATGGGGCCCAGGAACTTATCAGTTTGTTTACGCTCCATTCCAAGAGTCAAAAAACAAGACCATCATCAGTACGAATTCAGGCGATATGGGCAACGCTCACAGCGAATACATCGGAGCACTCGCCGAACAAGGCGTCCCTGGCTCTTTAATCGTTGTGTCATTAGTGGTTGTCTTTATGTATTGTGGCTTGATGACATACAGAAAAGCACAGAATAAAGAATCGAAAATACTTGTTCTTGCTGCGACTTTAGCATTGTTAGGCTATTTCGTGCACGGAACACTCAACAACTTCCTAGATACCGACAAACTTGCAGTTCCGGTGTGGAGTTGCATGGCAATAATAACAGCCATCGACTGTTTCCATGCTGATAAGAAAGATTTTTACGAGACTAACGAATCTTCTGAACGTCAATAAGTTCGATATCAAAAACAACTGCTGAATTAGCAGGTAATTCCTTATCAATCGCGACTTCTCCAAAACCCATTGCTGATGGGACTATTATCGTCGACTTCCCACCCACTCTCATGTGTCCGAGAGCTTCTTCAATGCCCGGCACCATTTCATCATTACCGTAAACAAACTGCAGCGGCTCAATATCATAGCTCGATTCTATAAGCTTGTCATCCAAATTATACAGATTATAATGTATAGCCACCAAATCGCCAGCTTCAACAGCAGCACCGTTTCCAGGTTTTATTTCAAGATAATAAACACCTGTGGCACTTGGAGCGACGGTAACATTATGATCTTTTACAAATTTCTCAATTCTGGCTGGTTCTTCTTCCAATCTTTTCAAATTCTCCGCTTCCTGAGCCTCATAAAGCTGTCTCTGCTCTTCTTCATACTCTTTTTGCGTAAGAATTCTTGTATTTTTCACGTTTAAGACGAACGATGTATAAGGCAATATCGAATTATCAAGCCCAACGCTGTCAAATGCCAACGATGAAGGAATAACAAAATGGGCTTCTCCTCCTTCAGGAACATATTTCATTGCCTCAGCAAAGCCTTGGCCCAGCTCGACATCGCCGCATCTCACCGCTACAGGCTCTCTCTTAAACAAATCAAGCAATGTATCTCCTTCAAGAGTGATCATATTGAAGTTAATCATCAAAATGTCGCCTTCTTTTGCTCCACGCCCTTTTCCCTTGACATTCAATATAATAAGTCCGTCTTTGGTGATTGTGTTATTCACATCCGAATAATACATCGCCAAGCGGTCTTCATCATTCTGTTTCATTATCTGCAACTCATTCTGCCTTTGCTCTTCAATCACTTCCGCAGGAATAATCTCTTTCAACCTTATATCAACATAGATAGGTGTGCCGCTGATAAGATAGCTCGGCACTTCTTCCATACCTAACACATTGATACACATTGAGTCTATCAGATAAACTACTGTTGCAGAGTCGTTAATGTGCATATTTAAAAGACCTGCCATCATATCTCCAACAAACGAAGATTCTGTCACTTCAAACTCAATGGTTCCCTCATCCTCATAACTTGAAGAATAGAAAAGGGAATCACCCATTGTCTGCTTTAAACCAACGATAACAACATCGCCGATTTTCGGCATTTCTCCCTGTTTGTTGACATCATAAAACTGCATATAGGCTCCGTTTTCCATCTTATCAAAACCCTTATAAACAGAGTTTTTACAGGAAAAGAAAACTAAGCTAAGTAACAGGCAAAACAGATATGATGGCAGTATTTTCATAAACTATTCAAAATCAATAAGTTCAACTTCAAAAATAAGATTTGCAAATGGTGGAATGTCAGAACCGGCACCTCTATCGCCATAGCCGAGATAATAAGGGATATAAAGCACACCCTTCTCACCTTTCGACATCATCATGATACCTTCGTCCCAACCAGGAATAACACGACCAACTCCAATCGGCACTCCAATAGGTTCGCCACGTTCAATTGATGAATCAAAAACCTTGCCATTTAAGAGCTTTCCGGTGTAATGAACATGCACGTAGTCTCCTTTTGCCGGCATTTCACCGTTTCCTTCAGCTGTCTGAACATAGTAAAGTCCTGATGCTGTTGGAGTTGCGACGATATTATTATCAGCAAAATACTGCTTCATCTCTGCCTCAGCTTTTGCAGACTCTTCCGGATAATGTTGTTTGATTGCCTCAACCATCTTTATAACCAGTTCATCTTCCGGATAAAAATCGTTAATCTTGATGTCAAATCTCATAATATCATCGTCTCCATACATATCCATAAGTTGCTGATCACCAAAGATATAATAGGCAGCTGAGTCAATATTTACAATAAATGACGCAGAGTCACCGATGTGCATCATTGCCATTCCTTCCATCAAATCACCCTCATACGCCGGTTTCTGCAATTTAATCATATAAGGTTGTGCAGGAATCATAATTATAGTATCATTCACTGTGCACTTCCAATCAAAATCAATAATATCACCTTCTTTAGGAAGATTTCCTTGATTAGTAACATGGAAACGATACTGTAAACCGCTGTCTGTTGTCTTATAACCTTTCTGGCCATTGTTGCAACCGACAAATACTGAAAGCATTAAACATAATGCCGTCACAATTAAAAATACTCTTTTCATTTTTTTAATTTTTACTTATTTATTTGATTATCAATTATTTTCACTTTATAAACTATGGTAGTGCGTGCTTTGATTCTTCTTCCGTCACCAATCAGTCCATGCGCAAGATGCGAAGGAATAATGACTTCCGCCACATCACCTCTATGCATACATTGCACAGCCTCATCAAGTCCGCTTTCAACACCACCTCGACCCACTACAAATTCTTTAATGCCATCCTCTTTCGAGCTATAAACCAAATCACCGTTTAAAAGCCTCACTTCATATTCCATAGCCACAACCTCTTCTGGCTTTATCTTAGAGCCAAGTCCTTGTTTTACAATACGATAGCAAACTCCAGAACCAGTTCTAACCACTTCAATTCCATGGCGCTCGATATAGTCGTTAATCGCCTCTTTCTCCTTCAAATATAAATATCTGTTGGTCTTTTCAAGACTTTCCTTTCTCTGTTTTTTATCGATATTACTATTATTCTCCTGCTTTTCATTGCAAGCCGTCATTATCAGACTAACAACGAAAACCATCAATAATATCTTAAAAAACCTTAACATTATTTATTCAACTCCTCTTTATATTGAGGCATTACGTCCAAAAACGTCTTAATTGCCTGTTCCATACCACAATCCAGCGTTCCACCTGCAGCATTAGTGTGTCCGCCGCCATTAAAATGCGCTTTCGCCAACTCATGCACCGAGAAATCACCTTTTGATCTAAATGAAAATCTCATAACTCCTTGACGTTCAGTGATTAGCACGGACATTCTAATATTGTCAATCATAAGTGGGAAATTCACAACACCTTCAGTATCACCCACTTGATAATTAAACTCTTCCAAATCTGCTTTACTAAGATAGATATACGCAGTATTATAACCCTCCAGAATTGTCATTCTTTTACTTATACAGAAACCAAGCAAACGCAGCCTGTCCTCAGAGAATGTGCTGTATATCTTACTGTGTATCAATTGATAATCAACGGTAGGAGATATAAGCTTTCCGCAAATTTCAAACGTCTCAGGATGATAAATCGAATGCGCGAATGAGCCTGTATCTGTCATTATTCCCACCAACAAACATGTGGCGATATTGTCATCAAGATATTTGTCAAAACCAAAATTCTGAATCAATTCAGCCACCAATTCAGATGTACTTGACGTTTCAACCTCAGACAAATAGGCAATAAACTGAGAATAATCCGCATCCCTATGATGATCAATCAATACTCTTGGAATATTTTTGCAATGACATAAATCATTGTGAACCAATCCAGTACGTGACGGATGATTAAAATCGAGATAACAAATCAAATCCGCTGAATTAAGCAATTCAACACCTTTTTCTGTATTTTTATCAAATATCAAAATATTTTCCACCCCAGGCATCCAAGCCAAAAATGATGGAAAATCATTAGGAATTATCACTCTTGCATCAATTCCAAACTTCAGAAGGAAATAATACAATGCCAACGATGAACCGATGGCATCACCGTCAGGATTGACATGCGATACTATGACAACACGTTTATATTGTGACAGTATTTCACGGAATTGATTGAAAAACAACTGTTTAGACATTGTTTCACCTTATTTATATTAGGGAACAAATATACAAATTTTTGTTTATTCATCAACTATCGTATCGTATTTTTAATTATCGTTGCTGGAGAATCTCAAATGTTTTGTCTGAATAAACCACAATAATCTTCTCAATTTCTTGATTCCCAACAGATAGAGTAGCAGTTTTAATTTTTTCTTCAAGATTCTCTTCTTCAATTTTCGGTTTTACCTCTTCAACATCATCAAACTCTATAATTTTTTTCTCGTCATCCTCAAACTTCATCTGTTGGCTGTCAGCGACCACTGGATTTGGCTCATTTATGGTAATAGGTTTCTTTCCCATAATGATCCAATCGAAGCTATATTCAGGAAAAACCTCCTTCAATTTCATGAGAAAATCCAGACTCGGTTTATTTCGTCCATTCATCAAATGTGATACGTTTGAAGGCTGAATTTCCATCAATTCGGCGAACTGAGAAGCAGTCAAATTTTTAGCTCTCAGAATGTGTGCAAGTCTGTCCTTAATTTCTTCCATAGTATCTCCCTCCCGAAAATTTCGTTTTTAATATTGTTAGAGATTACAAAAGTAAAAATTAAATCAATACAAAAGTTAAAAATTTTGACTTTATTTTTGTAAAAATTAGAAATAGCCAAAAACACTTCAACATTTTTCTCACATAATATTATTTATATCATTGTATATCAATTTGTTTATCATCAAATCAATATCGTTTTCAAAAGTTAAAAACATATCATATTATTTAATCTATTACTTTGTTTATACAATATATTTAATTGATTTTCAGTATTTAATACCATTTTTTGATGTTTTTAAAGACTTTTATAGTTTTGTGATTTTTACAAAAATATTTTACGGTTGTAATTTTGTAATTTACATTTGTTTAAATCGCTGATATTCATTTTATTATGTTGTATGTTTAAGTTTTGTAAATTTTTATAACAATTTCAATATTCTCTCTTTTACATTTTTGAATTTTACATATAAGACACTTTTTTACGCCACAAACAAGATTCCATGCTCAAAAATTCAATGCTCTTAAATCGCCTAAAAATGGCTTTTTCCGACCTCCACCCTATTCCACTCCCAATTTTGAAAATTTGTAATCCTTATGGAAAAATTTTCCTATTTTTGCAAAAAATCAGGAGATGGCTGGGCACATACAAAAATTGATTGCGGAAGGTGAACATCAGATGTTGGATTTCAAGTTTGAGGTATCCGACAGCAAAAAGATTGCGCGTTCTCTTGTTGCCTTCGCCAACACTGATGGCGGACGTTTATTAATAGGTGTAAAAGACAACGGCTCTATTTCCGGAATCAGATCCGAGGAAGAGAAACACATGATACAGACAGCAGCCCAGATGTATTGCCGTCCGGAAGTCGAATACACCGCGAAAGAATGGAACATAAACGGAAAAACTGTTTTAGAAGTCATAATTCCCAAAAGCAGGCATCACAAACACAAAGCTCCAGACCATAATAATATATATAAGGTGTATGTGCGCGTCAAAGATGAGAATATTGTCGCTAATAGTATATTAATTAAGGTGTGGAAGCATGAAAAGGACAAAAACAACATCCAAATCACATTTACAGACGAAGAGATGCTGCTTCTGAGATATCTAAATGAGCATAGAAAAATCAGTTTTGAAGAATTTTTAGAAATTTCTCATCTAAAACGCAAACCAGCAGAGCGCATTTTGGTAAACTTTATCGTCATCGGAATGGTCAAAATGGAGATGACCGATAAGAAGATTTTTTTCATTTCAGGCGATTTGGCGTAACTTTGGCGTAAAATATTCTTAAAAAGGCGGTGGTGAGGGCCTTGGAAACGGAGTTTACGCAGCCCTAGCGCTGCCATTTTAAAAATTTTCATTCTCCAACACATTGAATATCAATACGCTGAAAAATAAATAAAAAATTTTTCATTTTTTTCTTGACAGGAATTAAAATTGCCGTATCTTTGCAGTCCCAATCAACAAAAAAGATTGAGGAAGTTCTTTGAAAGCAATGAGCCAATAAAAAGTAGTCTGAAAGGTAAGGAACCTAAAATTCCAAGAGACTAGAGAACAGGTGAATCCGCCAGGTAAAAACAGAATAAATTATAAGTACAGCAATATACAATGAAGAGTTTGATCCTGGCTCAGGATGAACGCTAGCGGCAGGCCTAATACATGCAAGTCGAACGGTAAATGTCCCTTCGGGGATATGAGAGTGGCGCACGGGTGCGTAACGCGTATGCAACCCACCCGCTGTCGGGGGATAGCCCGGAGAAATTCGAATTAATACCCCATGAGGAGTGTTTGAGGCATCTCAG